>Ga0222628_1000088_pt1 | contig 45038 bp, 43 predicted proteins | sample AntAcemetageno95_FD_179860 | JGI IMG/M metagenome (GOLD analysis project Ga0222628, IMG submission 179860) | Saline water microbial communities from Ace Lake, Antarctica - #95 | ecosystem: Environmental > Aquatic > Non-marine Saline and Alkaline > Saline | place: Antarctica: Ace Lake | collected...
CATGAATTCGCGCGGTATCAACTGGGCAGACATCAACACGATGAGCGATGCAGGCATCAACTGGGCAGACATTAATACGATGAGCGACGCAGGCATTAGCTGGGCAGATATTAACACGATGAGCGACGCGGGCATCAATTGGTCAGACATCAATGTGCTGAGCGACGCAGGCATTAGCTGGGAAGATATCAATACGATGAGCGATGCAGGTATTAATTGGGCAGATATTAACACGATGAGCGATGCAGGCATTAACTGGGCAGATATTAACACGATGAGCGACGCAGGCATTAGCTGGGCAGATATTAACACGATGAGTGACGCAGGCATCAATTGGTCAGATATAAATGTCTTAAGCGATCAAGGCGTCAACTGGGCGAGCATTTATGATTTATTTTCTAGAGGTGTCAACTGGTCAGATATCAATGTTTTAAGTGACCAAGGTGTCAACTGGACAAGCATCTATGATTTATCTTCTAGAGGCGTCAATTGGGAAGACATCAATGTTTTAAGTGACCAAGGTGTCAATTGGGCAAGCATTTACGATATGAGTTCACGTGGTATCAACTGGGCAGACATCAATGTCTTAAGTGACAAAGGTGTCAATTGGGCAAGCATTTACGATATGAGTTCACGTGGTATCAATTGGGAAGACATCAATGTCTTGAGCGATCAAGGCGTCAATTGGTCAGATATCAATGTGTTGAGCGACGCAGGTATCAGCTGGGCAGATATTAACGCGATGAGCGACGCAGGCATCAACTGGTTTGATATTGGGATTCTGTCAGATGCTGGTATTAATTGGCAAGACATTCAAACGTTGTCTGAGAACGGTATCAACTGGGAAGATTTTCAGGTTATGAGCACTAGAGGCGTTAATTGGTCTGATTTTAATGCAATAAGCAAGACTGGAATTAATTGGAATGATTTTGTTACGTTAACGGCTGCAGGAATAAATTGGGTAGATATAGGTACTCTTTCGGATGCTGGAATCAATTGGGCAGATATGAAAATTATGGGAACAGCAAATGTCAATTGGGCAGACATAAGAATTTTAACAGAAGCTGGGGTTAATTGGATTGATATCGGTCACTTATCTGATGCAGGTGTCAACTGGCTTGACATTGGAAGCCTTAGTGACGTAGGAGTTAACTGGTCAGATATCGGTGTTTTGGCAGCAACAGGTATTAATTGGGCAGATTTTAGAAGCTTATCTGTTGCAGGTGTCAACTGGGTTGACATTGGAAGCCTTAGTGGCGCAGGAGTTAACTGGTCGGATATCGGTGTTTTGGCAGCAGCAGGTGTTAATTGGGCAGATTTTAGAAGCTTATCTGTTGCAGGTGTCAACTGGCTTGACATTGGAAGCCTTAGTGACGCAGGAGTTAACTGGTCGGATATCGGTGTTTTGGCAGCAGCAGGTGTTAATTGGGCAGATTTTAGAAGCTTATCTGTTGCAGGTGTCAACTGGCTTGACATTGGAAGCCTTAGTGATGCAGGAGTTAACTGGTCAGATATCGGTGTTTTGGCAGCAACAGGTATTAATTGGGCAGATTTTGGCGCGTTAACTATTGCAGGTGTCAACTGGCTTGACATTGGAAGCCTTAGTGACGTAGGAGTTAACTGGTCGGATATCGGTGTTTTGGCAGGAATAGGTGTTAATTGGGCCGATTTTAGAAGCTTATCTGTTGCAGGTGTCAACTGGCTTGACATTGGAAGCCTTAGTGACGCAGGAGTTAACTGGTCGGATATCGGTGTTTTGGCAGGAATAGGTGTTAATTGGGCCGATTTTAGAAGCTTATCTGTTGCAGGTGTCAACTGGCTTGACATTGGAAGCCTTAGTGACGCAGGAGTTAACTGGTCGGATATCGGTGTTTTGGCAGCAGCAGGTATTAATTGGGCAGATTTTGGCGCGTTAACTATTGCAGGTGTCAACTGGCTTGACATTGGAAGCCTTAGTGACGTAGGAGTTAATTGGTCGGATATCGGTGTTTTGGCAGCAACAGGTATTAATTGGGCAGATTTTAGAAGCTTATCTGTTGCAGGTGTCAACTGGCTTGACATTGGAAGCCTTAGTGACGTAGGAGTTAACTGGTCGGATATCGGTGTTTTGGCAGCAGCAGGTGTTAATTGGGCAGATTTTGGCGCGTTAACTATTGCAGGTGTCAATTGGCTTGACATTGGAAGCCTTAGTGACGCAGGAGTTAACTGGTCGGATATCGGTGTTTTGGCAGGAACAGGTATTAATTGGGCAGATTTTAGAAGCTTATCTGTTGCAGGTGTCAATTGGCTTGACATTGGAAGCCTTAGTGACGCAGGAGTTAACTGGTCGGATATCGGTGTTTTGGCAGGAACAGGTGTTAATTGGGCAGATTTTGGCGCGTTAACTATTGCAGGAATTAATTGGACAGACTTTAGGTCCTTTTCTCAAGCTGGCGTTAATTGGATTGATCTTGGGGCCTTAACAGACGCAGGAGTAAATTGGGCAGATATCGCTGAGCTCACCGCAAAAGGAATTAATTGGGCTGATATTGGGATTCTGTCAGCTGCTGGCATTAATTGGACAGATGTTGTTACGATGTCTAAAAATGGCGTCAACTGGGAAGACATAGCGTATATGGCGGGAACAGGTATCAATTGGGATGATATGGGCGTAACAAGCAACTCTGGAGTTAATTGGAGCGATTTGGCTGCGATGACAAGTGCAAGTATAAACTGGAATGATATTGCTTATTTAGCTGATAACGCACAGCTGCTGGTAACAAACGTCAATACTATTTTAGGCGTTTGCAACACTCTTAATTCCTTAACAGGAGACCCTGCCGATGCTTCATCTTCAGATACTTTATTTGGAAGAATTAATCTTCTTTTGGATGTAACAGGGACAGGAACTAATTTAAGCTCAGATATTGAAACGATATTGGCAACAGTGACCACTCTTGAAGAAAACATTGGAACGTCTGATGATGTCTCTTCTTCATCTACGGTGTTTGGTGATTTGAAGGAAATCGAAGACTATGTTGATACGCTTGAGACGTTGTTAGGTGTTTCGGGCGATACAACTGAAGAGAGTGTTTTTGGTGAACTATCTAAGCTTGCGACAATCAGCGAGCTTGTTGACAAGGCAAAGAGTGGTGCTGAGGCGGCTTTAGGTGAGGCATCAGGTATTCGTCAGGAGCTTGGCGCTAAAGGCATGACGCCAAGCGTTTATCAAAAGCTAAAGAATTTAGACACCACAATGGAAGAGCTAAAGATTGCGTCAGAGACAATTTCAGAAAGCCAGCTTGAGACAGGAAATCTTGCCTCTGATATGCTTTCAAAGTTATCAAATCTTGTAGAGGAGTCGGCAAAATCTCTTGGCGTTCAGGATATGATCGTCGAATCGCTATCGTCTGTAGATGCGGGCAATATGGATAAAGTGCATCAAAAGCTTGCAGAAATTACGACAAAGCTAGAGGCTTTAAGAGAAGCTGTTGGGCAACAGGATGTTGTTATTAAGAGTTGGTTTGAGTCCAGCGAATAAGGTGTATTAGTTGTATTTGAAGTATACTAAAACGGAATTATACATTGATTTATAAGAATTATTTAAAAGGGCTGTTATCCATTGTTTTTATTTTCTTATCTACTGCGTCTTTGTCTGCGCAGAGTCTTTCTATTAATCTAGTTGCTGTTAATGGAACAGATTCTGCTCAAGAGACCCCACTCAAATATTATCTTCCCAAAGAGCTTAAGCCGCAGGATATTGTTAATGCTGGTGAGCTTGAAGTGGAATATGATTTAGAAAGAAAAGCTTATTTTGTGCATGGAAATTTTGATCTGGAACCAAAAGAGTCTCGGACTTTTAAGTTGCAAGTCAAAGATGTGTGGAAAGTCGATCCTGCCGATCTTGAGATCTTAAAACAGCAAATTGATAAGAATCTGGAAAGATTAGAAGATAGTGAGTTTCATGAGTCAGCAGCAACATTGCGAAATGGCATGTTTAAGAAGATGGAGTATGTTCTTGAGCGACAACAGAAATTTGAAAATAATATCGAAAGACGCATTGAAGAGTATCGAGCTAATGCTGATATGATCGACGAGCTTAAGCGAAATGCTTTTTCCACAGGTTATTTAACTTCATATCCTCTCCAGCCGGAACTTGAAACAGATACGGTTAAGCTGATCATTGAAGTAGAAAATCCTTCTTCAGAAGAGGTGCAAACAGTTTCGTACAGACATTATTTACCACAAGAAATCCGATCATCGCATATAGTTGACGCCCAAGGTTTTGAGGTTCGATTTGATGGAGACAAAGGACAGACTTATTTAGCAAAGGAAGAAGAGTTTCAGCCCGGAGAAAAGAAACGGTATATTATTGTTTTGAGAAATGCTTGGAATATTCCAAAGCCAGTCATTGACTCTCTTTATAAGCGCGCTCAGAGTTCATTGAATGCTATATTGGAGACAAATGGCAATGATGAGCTTAAGAAAAGCGCAGATTTCTTGTCGAAAAAGATTTTTGGAAATATTAAACTTATTCAAGAATCTCAGAAAAAAGAAGATTCCATACGAGAACATATTGGTGTGTTTCGAGTAAATAAAGAGCGATACGAAAAAGCGGACGAAGCCTTGAAACAGCTTGAACGTCTCTTGGCCGTTATTAGTACTAAAAAACTTGAAGAACTTAAAGACCTTGAAAAGTCAAAGGTAAAAAATATTTTAAGTAAAATTCAAGCTTTGAGAGGTATGGCGGCTTTGTCTGAAGCTCTCCTTGGTAGGCGTCCATCACTGACTATTATATGGAGAATTATTTGGGGCATTTTAACGTTCATTGCTTTATTTACAAGTATTCATTTTTTTACTTGGCAAAAACGATCTAAGCTTATGGGTGAAGAGCATGCAGCGGAAACGGGTGGTGAGCTTAAAGAAATTGGCGATGCAGAAGAAGATGAAAAAAAGGAAGAAGGATCCGGTTAAGGCGTTATATTTTCTGACTTTGTCGTAGTTCTTGTAAGTTGTTGCGATATAATGATTCATATAAAATATAGGGAGGGAATGGATTGGGATCTTTAAGGTACACAGAAGAAGGTTGTGTCCGCTGTATTCGAGGTTGCATCGTTATTGTTACAGGCTTTGAGAACTGTATTAATGGCCAGTTGATTCGGTTCGGATACGGAACAGAAGGAATTATCCTTGGGTTTGATGAAGAGGAAGCACAGATTTTAATTGTTAAAGAAGAAGATAAGATTAAAACTGGCGACAAAGCCACGGCTTCGTTGGAGCCATTTAATACTCCTGTTGGAGAAAAGTTTATAGGACGCATCATTAATCCTTTGGGTGAAGTTTTAGATGGGCTAGGGCCTCTGGAAGCTGATGCAGAGTACCCTATTTTTATTGATGCTCCAGCAATCCTGACCAGAGATCCTTTGTGCAAAACGCTTGCAACTGGTATCAAGGTTGTTGATATGATGATTCCTTGCGGCTTTGGACAGAGAGAGTTGATCTTGGGCGACAAAATGACTGGCAAGACAACCATCGTAACCGACACAATTCTTAATCAAAAAGACACGGATGTTATTTGTATCTATTGTGCAATTGGAAAAGCACGTTCTGCCTTAGCTAAGGTTGTTCAGCTATTTCAGGATCGTGATGCATTTGATTATTCGCTCATTGTTGCGGCATATGCGTCCGCTCCGCCTGGTCAGCAATATTTGGCTCCTTATGTTGCGTGTTCTGTTGGAGAGTATTTTATGCATCAAGGCAAGAATGTTTTTATCGGATTTGACGACTTTACTAAACATGCTTGGGCGTATCGAGAAATTTCTCTTTTGCTCGGACGCCCGCCTGGTCGAGATTCTTATCCTGGAGATATCTTTTATCTTCATTCAAAAATGATTGAGCGCGCTGCTTTTATGGACAAGGAGCATGGTCAAGGGTCAATGACGTTTTTTCCAATTGTTGAAATTTTGGAAGGTGATTTAACTGGATATATTTCTTCAAATCTTGTTTCAATGACTGATGGGCAGATTTATCTAAGTACTCCTCTTTTTGGTGAAGGGCAAAAGCCTGCTGTTGATCTTGGGCTTTCAGTTTCTCGAGTTGGAAGCAAGGTCCAGTGGAAGTCTGTCAAGAGTCTTAGTGGCTCACTTCGCTTGGAATATGTTCAATATAAGGAGCTGATGCGCATCTCAAAATTAAAAACATCTGGTCAAAGCGAAGAGGCCATACAGCAGCTTAAGGGCGGTGAGATTTTAGGTGAAATTTTAAAACAGGATAAAGATTCTCCCGTGTCATTAGTCGCGCAGGTTTTGATCTTTTATGCTGTAAAGAAGAAAATTTTATATGAGCTAACTTTGGATGAGGTCAAAAAATTTCAGTTCGAAATTCTTGATTATGCGAAAGAGAGAAATCCTGATTTGCTTAAAATTATTGCTGAGCGTCAAGATCTTGACGAAGAGATTGAAAACGGGATGTCGGAGATTTTAGAGCAATACGTAAAAGAAGTTTCTAAAGATAGGCCGAAAGATGAAGATGATGAAGAAGAGGGAGTTAGCGTTGGCGTTGATGCGCTAGATGCAGCTACTTCGAAGAAGTCAGTTGAAGGACAAGAGGAGAAAAAAGAGTAGTTAAGGTGAAGTCATGGCAAGATACAAAATTACATTTAAGTTGACTGTTATGACACCTGATGCTTTGGTTTATGAGAATGAGGTTGAGAGTGTTTTTTTAACAGGGGATCGTGGTGAATATGAAGTGCTTCCGTACCATTATCCGGTTTTAGGTATTTTAAAAAGGGGAAGCATTATTGTTGACTGGAAAGAGTCGATAAGAATTAAGTCTGGTTTGATACGTTTTTTTGCGAATGATTGTATTATTTTGATTGAGCCAGATCTGACGAGAAGAAAGGTTAAGGAGAGAGAAGAGGAGATTGCTTACACAGAGGAAACGGATAATTAAAAAGGACGATTTTATTATATAGGGATATTATATTATGCAATGGCGCGAAACCTTTATTATTATTGCGATTATGTTTGTGGCTGTTATGGGCCCATCGATTGTTATTGCGGTTTTAGGATATGCTGTCGTTAAAGCGCTTGGGCGCAATCCTTCTGCCGCATCAAAGATTTTTATGGGTATTATTGTTATGCTGATTTTTGTTGAGGCGATATCTATTGTTGCTATTTTGGTTATTTTTCAGCTGTTCGGAAGATAGGAGGATGTTAATTTATGGGTTCTGCTGCGCTTATATTATTTTTAATATTTTTCTTTATTATTGCGATTCCTTGTGTTGGTGTTGCAATGCTAGGGTCCGATCTTGTGAATCGATTGGCTTTTCATCCAAGCAAAACACCTGCAATACAGTTGAGAGTTATCCTAAAGTTAGTTATTTTGGAAATAATTTCTTTTGGGATGTTGATGGGCGCATATCATATTCTTGCTGATTACGGGCAAGGGGTATAAGGAGATTAATTTATGAGTGGAATTTTAATAGTACAGTTTTTAGTTCTTACTTTTTTTGTTTCGGGTGTTATCATTTTTGTTCTGCATCGAACATTGATATCAAGCACGGAAGGTGCGGTCAATCGTCTTAATTCGGAGACAGAAAGTGCGCGCACCAAGCAAGCTGAATTAAATCGAAAAATAAAAGAGGCTGACGAGGAGCTTGTTAAAAGAAAGGCTGAAGCCGATGAGGTGGTTAAGAAAATGATGGAAGACGCTGAAGAAGCGGCAAAAAATGAACAAGCTACGATTGTTGGTAAGGCTCGTAAGACGGCTGAGGATGTTATTACAAAGGCGCAGCGCACTAAGGATATTATTCGAAAAGATATTGAAAAGGAAGTGCAGCTCCAGATGATTAATGAATGTGTCAAAATTATGGAGGTTGTTTTTAGCGAGAGGGCTAGACAGGTGTTTAGTGAGCAGCTTGTCAGAGAATTTATAGAAGAATTAAAAAAAGTTGATGCGCATCAGATTAACTTAGATGCCGATGCGATCGATGTTGTTGTGTCTCAAGAAATTTCTGAAGGAATAAAGAAAGATATTGAAGATATTCTTCTCGGCAAGCTTGGGCGAAAAGTTGTATTTAATTATCAAGTTGATCCAAAAATTTGCGGGGGTGCGATTTTAAGATTTGGGACTTTGGCTCTCAATGGAAGTTTAGCCAATATTTTTAAGGAGACTGCGATTTCAATGAAAATGGATATTGAGAAGGAATAAGAAGAAGTCATGGGAAAAGCAAATAAAATCAAAGGTGATTTAGACGATATTATTGAGCTTGTTGAGATTATTCAGATTTTAAAAGATGTTGCGGATAATAAATTTCATACGCTTGCGGGTCGCAAAGATCGTTTTTCACGATTCGGTGAGTCTTTTGTTGAATTTTTTCGGATGATTAGTCTTTCGAGAGTTCGCCACCCGCTTGTTTCCAATGACAACCCTCGTACAGGAATTGTTGTTATTACATCAGAAGCAGGTTTTATGGGGGATTTAAATACGAAAGTTATCCGTTTTGCTTTGAACGAACGGGAAAAGTATCCGAATTGTCAGATTATTGCGGTTGGAAGAAAAGGGGCTGCAAAGATGGAGAATGTTGTGAAGGACATGAAAGTTTTTGATGAGATTCAAGACACTGGACTTTATCAGGTTGCGATTGATGTCAAAGATTATCTTTATTCTGAAATTATGGAAGGACGCATGGGCCGCACGCTTGTCATTTATCCGTGGTCTAAGAATTTTATGGTTCAAAAAGCAAGGATTGTAAAGCTTTTGCCTTGTGATGAACTTTTGTCAAAACAGGAAGAGTTTGTTGACAATATAGAGCATGTTATCGAAGAATCTGATCCGATAGATATTATTGAGCAACTTTCATCCATGTGGCTTGTTTGCCGTTTTTATGAAATGCTTCATGACACATCGATTTCAGAGGCTGCGGCACAATCGCAACAATTGGAATCAAGTTTGGATAAAATGAAAAAAACAAAAAAAGGGGTTAAGTTGGCTTTTCAAAAGGCAAAAAAGTCAGATATTGATAAAAGCATGAGAGAAGTATTTAGTGCTCGAATGATGTCAAAACGTTAATTTAAAAGGAGGCTTTTAATTGAGCGAAGAACTCAAGAAAAAACAAGAAGATGTACCAAGTGAGAAGCTAGCGCAAGAACAATCCAAGGAACCTGCCGTGGAAGCGTCTCCTTTAGAGGAGCTAAAAAAGATCGGTAAAGGTATCGGAAAGATTGTCTCGGTTCAAGGGCCTGTTGTGGATATTAGCTTTGATAATCCTAATGACATTCCTGCCTTGTACGACGTTATCCACGCTGAGAGGTTTGATAAAAGGCTTATAAAATTGCAATGCGCAGAACATCTTAACAGTAAAGTTGTTCGTACGGTTTCCTTGATGGATACTTTAAATTTGCAAAAAGGCTCAATCTGTTACAATACGTTTCAGCCGATTGCGATTCCTATTGGCGATGAATGTTTTGGTCGCGTTATGGATGCAACAGGTCGTCCTATTGATAATCTAGGGCCTATTTCAACAGATCAAATAACACCGATTCGTAAATATTCAAAGCAGGTTCCTTTTGATTTGAAGCGAAAAAAAGGTGCTATGGCTGAAGTTCTTGAGACTGGCATGAAATATGTCGATATGCTTTTTCCATTGGTTAAGGGAAGTAAGACTGGGATTCTCGGAGGCGCTGGGTGCGGCAAGACCGTTGTTATCTTGGAGCTTATTAATAATATTATTAAAGCGCATGATGGTGCTTGCGTGTTTACAGGTATCGGAGAACGAATTCGAGAAGGAAATGAGCTTTTTCATGAACTTGGCGACAGTAAGTTGCTTCCTCGCGTTATGATGACTTTTGGGCAGATGGATCAGCCACCAGGATCGCGCGCAGAAGTTGTTAATACAGGTATCACATTGGCTGAATATTTGCAAAATCAAAATAAGGACGTATTGCTGTTTATGGATAATGTTTTTCGTTTTATTCAGGGAGGCCAGGAAGTTTCAACGTTATTGGGACGCGTTCCTGCCGAGACTGGCTATCAGCCGACTTTGTCATCTGAGGTTAGCTATGTTCAGGAGCGTATTCGCTCGATTGAAGGAGGGGGGTCTGTTACCGCTCTTCAAGCGGTTTATGTTCCTGCGGATGACATGACGGATCCAGCTGTTGTTGCGATTTTTAGTTATTTGGATGGATCTATTGTTCTTTCGCGTGATCTTGTTCAAAAAGGTATGTATCCCGCCATTGATCCGTTGATGAGCAGCTGCGGAAATCTCGATCCAATGATTATCGGAAGACGCCATTACGATGTTGCGCAAAATATTATTATACATGTTAATAAATATAATGGCTTGAAGCGCATTGTTGCTGTTATTGGTATTGAGGAGTTAAACAAAGAAGACCGGCTTGTTTATAGCCGAGCGCAGAAAATTCTTAACTTTATGACACAGCCGTTTACAGTCAGTGAGGTTTTTACTGGAAAGAAGGGTGAATACGTTTCAATCGAGGATAATGTGGAAGGCTGTGCACGTATTCTAAGTGGAGATTATGATAAAACAAAACCTGAAGATTTTTATATGATAGGAAAGGCGCCAAAAATTTAGACACAGCTATGATTAAAGGATCTGACAAGAATTTATCGGATGCGATCGTTGAGATTGGAATTTTGCCAAAAGCAGAAGTCGATAGTTATTTGAAAGCCATTCAGCCGACAGAAGAGAGTTTGGATGCCTATTTAATTCGAAACGGCATTCTATCCAAACAGCAAATCTTATCATCACTCGAAAAAAAATTCGGCATACAAGTTATTGACTTGCAAAAAGCACAAATTGATCAGGGTGTCATCGAACGAATCCCTGTCAAGCTCGCTTGGTATTATAAGTTTATGCCGATTCGAATTGAAAACAAGGTTTTGACGATCGCTGCATCAATCCCTTTGGACGTAAAAGTACAAGATGAAATTCGTGTGAACCTTGGGTATGAGCCACATGTTTTGCTTGCCTGTGAGCTCGATATTCTAGAGGCGTTAAAGAAATATTATGGGTTAGCTGCGGATATGATTGATCGGATTTTGACAAAGCAACCTGCAAAGAAAAGTGTATTGCAAGGTGCTGACCATTGGGTTGAGGATATTGAGCAGAAATCGTCTGATGCGTCTGTCACGAAACTTGTTAATCAAATTATTCTTGAGGCATACCGAAAAAGAGCAACGGATATTCATATTGAACCTTATCGAGACAAAGTAAGATTTCGATATCGTATTGACGGAGCGCTTGTCGATGCCAACCTTCCGATGGATGTGAAACATTTTATTTTGCCAATTCTTTCGCGTATCAAGATTATGTCTAATTTGAGCATTGTTGAAAAGCGTATTCCGCAAGATGGAAGCGCTGTTGTGAAGACTCAGGATCAAACGCTTGACCTTCGTGTCTCAACGATTCCTACACCGCAAGGCGAGAGCATGGTTATCCGTATTTTGCCAACAAAGGTTATGAATTTTAGATTAGGAGAACTTGGGTTGGATCCAGAAAACGTGACGGTTTTCAGGAAACTTATTTCAAAAGCGCATGGCGTTATTTTTGTTACGGGTCCAACGGGGAGTGGAAAAACAACGACATTGTATGCTTGTTTAAATGAAGTGAATTCAATTCAACGAAAGATTATTACGATTGAAGACCCTGTTGAATATGAGATGGAAAATGTGACACAAATTCAAGTCAATCCAAAAGTAGGCTTGACGTTTTCTGCGGGCCTTCGAAGCGTTTTGCGCCACGATCCCGATATTATTATGGTTGGTGAGGTTCGAGACTTAGAAACGGCTGAGATTGCTATTCGAACGGCTTTGACTGGGCATCTTGTTTTTTCAACGCTGCATACAAATGATGCGGCTAGTGGCATTACACGTTTGGTCGAAATGAATGTTGAGCCATATCTTGTTTCGTCAAGCATCGAAGCTTTTGCTGCACAACGTTTAGTGCGGGTGATTTGCACAAAGTGTAAGGTGGAGATGGAATGCCCAGATGAGCTGCGAAGAGAAATTGCTTCTGATTTAGGGATGCAAGATGTTCAAGAGATAAGAATTTTTAAGGGAAATGGCTGCGACCGTTGCGGTGGTACAGGTTATTATGGTCGAACCGCTATTTATGAAATCTTATTAATGACGGATGCTATTCGTTCCGCTATTTTAGAGAAATCAAGAGCTGATTTTATTAAAAAAATTGCTGTTGAGAACGGTATGCGGACATTGAGGCAAGATGGATGGCAAAAGGTTTTAGAGGGAACAACGACTCCATCTGAAGTTATGAATGTTACGGTGCGTGAGGAGATAAGTGATTTTCAGGAAAAAGAGGAAAGCGTCTTCATTGAGAAGATCTCGACTCATCCGAAAAGAAAAAGCGTTGATGATGAAAAGCGATATGAATTAATTGCAAAAGATGCTCTTGCGGAAAAAAAAGAAATTAATATTAGAACACATCTTCGATTAAATAAAGATTTAGTAGTTGAATATCGTTTGCTTCAGGGTGATTCTGCGTCTGTGAATGCTGGATCAGACAAAGATTGGCAGAAAACACATACAAAGAATATCGGGGCTGGGGGAATCTTAATGAAATCATCTTTTCCTTTGCCCATCGGCTCTGTCATTGAGATGAAGTTAGTTTTAGAGCCGACAGAAAGTCCGGTCGTTGAGTGCTTGTCTCGTGTGTGCCGTGTCGAGAAAGATGGTGATGGTAAAAATTATAATATTGTTATTTATTTTTTAGATATTTCAAGTGCGGATCGTGCTCGCATTTCAAATTATGTTAAGGAAGAAGCTGAATCGTAGTCATTTAAAAAGGATGGCCAATGCATTTTAAATACCAAGGGAAAAATAAGGTTGGCGAGAGTGTTTCTGGAAAAGTTTCTGCGCGCACAAAAGAAGAGGCGATTGAAACCATTAGCCATCAAGGGATTTTGCCTATTTCAATAGAGGAATATTCACCCTTTTCTAAGACTTTTATACGAGAGGCAGACTCTAAGGTTAGCTCAAAGCAAGTGTATATGTTTAGTCGTCAGCTATCAAGTCTTATTAAGTCTGGGGTTTCGATTTTGCGAGCGCTAGAAGTTGTCGGGGAACAAGCAAGCAATCCTCGTTTTGTCGATATTTTGTGTTCTATTCGTCAAGGCATCAAAGAAGGGCGCAATTTCTCCGATTGCCTTTCGGACTATCCTCGCATTTTTTCTTCATTTTATGTCGCTATGGTATCCGTCGGGGAAGAGGGTGGAAATCTAAGAGAAATCTTAGCTGCGCTTGCCACATATCAAAAAAAGCAACAACAGATTAAGTCAAGCGTTCGCACAGCGCTTGCTTATCCAGTGTTTATGGGAATCGTCGGATTGATGACGGTTATTTTTATTTTGACGTTTGTTATGCCTAAAATTACAGTGTTATTTATCAATATTGGTCAAAGCCTTCCTTTGCCGACAAAGATTTTGATGGGAGTTAGTCATGCGATCCGCTCAGGCTGGTTTATATTTATTCCCTTAGGCGCGCTCATTGTTTTTTCTCTTATCCGTTGGATGCAATCGAAAAAAGGAAAATATATTGTTGATGATTTAAAATTGCGAATACCTATTGTGAAGTCTCTTGTTTTGAAAGTTGAGCTTGGTCGATTTTGCCGCACACTCGAACTTCTTTTAGGGAGCGGCGTTTCACTTTTAAGGGCTATCAATGTTGCGGCGCCAACGCTCGGAAACGAATTGATCAGGACTGAAATTTTAAAAAGCTGCGACGGGTTATCCTCGGGCGAGTCGCTAGCGAATAGCTTTGCTCAATGTCGCTATGTAACGCCCATGATGATTAGCCTTGTCAAGATTGGGGAGGAGTCCGGCCTCTTAGAAGAAACCTTACATGACGTTGCTGATACGTATGAGCAGGAGACCGATGAAGCCGTCCAAACGTTTACCACTGTTTTGGAGCCTGTCATGATTCTTTTGGTTGGGGCAATCGTCGGAATGGTTATCATTGCCATGTTGCTACCGATATTTCAAATGGACTTGATAGCGAGTTAGGTCGATTAAATTTCAATGAAATTTCTAAGAGTTCTACTTCTTTTTTGTCTTTTGGGGTTTTGTTTAATCGGTTTTGTTTTTAGTCAGGAATCCAACTGGCAAAATTTTAAAGGAAAACATTTTATTGTTCTTTATCAGAGTAGCGCTGACAAGTCTGAAGCCAAGAAAATTTTGAGATCGGCAGAAAAATATTATGGATCCATTGGCCGTAAGATTGGATATACTCGGTATTCTAATTTTTGGACATGGGATGATCGCGTTAAAATTATTTTGTTTCCGACTAAAGAACTCTTTTTAGATCAGACAGGACAACCCGAATGGTCTCGCGGTGGAGCCTTAGATATTGGTTTTTCAGGACAAAAAGTTATTGTTAGCTATGCAGGCCAATCGCAGTTTTTAAGAGAGGTCTTGCCTCATGAAATTAGCCATTTAGTGCTGTCTGATTTTATTGGACTTGATCACAAGATTCCCATTTGGTTTAGCGAGGGGGTTGCGCAGCTAGGCGAGGAGGGAAAGGCTAAAAAAGCAGAGCTTGTTATGCGCATGATGATTCGACTCGACCGGTATTATCCGCTTAGATCTTTAGCTCGCATTGATATTCGAAAAGAAAAGAATGAGGAATACGTTGAATTATTTTATGCCGAAAGCGTGTCGGTTGTTGATTTCTTAATTAAGAAATTTGGGTCAGACGCGTTTGGGCGATTGTGCCGAAAGATGAGTGATGGATTAAGCTTTGAAGCTGCGATGAAATTTGTTTACCAGGGCATGTTGTCATCTTATTCTGAGTTAGAAAAGAAGTGGATTCAATATTTAAATCATTAATGCGGAGGAAACATGAATATTCTATTTAAAAAACGAAATCAAGGATTTACATTGGTTGAAATCTTGCTTGTTGTTGTTATCATTGGTGCTTTGTCAGCGATGATTATCCCTCGCCTTACGGGACGCTCTGAGCAGGCAAAAGTTGTAGCAGCAAAAGCCGATATCAATTCGCACATTGCAACAGCTTTAAAGCTTTATGAGCTGGATAATGGATTTTTTCCAACAACAGATCAAGGCTTAGATGCTTTGTTGAAGAAGCCAGTAGCAAGTCCAGCGCCTCTAAATTGGAATGGGCCTTACATCGAGAGAAAGCCTTTAGACCCTTGGGGTAATGTTTATCGGTATGCGTCTCCAGGTCGCCATCGTCCAGACTACGATCTTTATTCTGACGGAAAAGACACCTCTTCTCAAGAAGACGACATTACAAATTGGGAGTAGAGTTAGTTGATAAAAATATTTCAAAAGAAAAAAGGTTTCTCATTTATAGAGGTTATGGCAACTGCTTGTGTTTTAGCTTTTGGACTTGTTGCCATATATCAGGCATTCTTTACATCTCTTAATTATCTAAATCATATGACCTACCGGTTGCACGCGATGGTGCTTTTGGATAATAAGATCGAGATGATTCAAAAACAACTTGAGTTAAAAGATCAGATTAATGTAGGGCATGTCAACGATCTCTATTCGGCTCGAATTAATAATCGCGATATTGACTATGAATACGAGATGTCTATTGAAGATATCGAGAATATCGACGGTGTTTATCAGCTAAGCCTGGCTGTCAAATGGGTCGAGAGTGCCAGAGAGATAAGAATTTCTAAAACGGTTTATATTTTTAAGCTTGGCAAAACAGAAGAGACTTAATCTGATATGATAAAATTTTTTCGACATCATGATATGAATAAAAAAGCAATGACGATGGTTGAAGTTTTGCTCGTGGTTGCTCTTTTCTCAACATTAAGCATTGCAGTCTTTCAAACATTTTCCAACGGATTGAAAATCTGGGATTACGGGACAGCATCGTTTAAAGAGGAGGATGTTTCACTCTTTTTAGATAAAATAAGCAATGACTTGCGAAATTCGGTGTTGTTTTCAACAATACCATTTAGAGGAGATTCAAAAGGTATCGAGTGGGCAAGTCTCGTTATGCTTAATGCTGATCCAAAGAGTTCCGAGCAGAGACCGCATACTCGACAGATTGGAAAAGTAATGTATTTCTTTGATAAAAGCAAAGGAAAGATTTTTAGAGTCCAGGCAAATTATGGACAGACCTTAAAAGGTAAATATCAGACCCCGCGCGTGTTAGTCAGCAACGTTGAAGCCTTGATGTTTAGATATTTCTATCGGCAAGGAAAAGAGCTTTTGGTTGTTTCAAGCGCAAAAAATATTCTTCCGGCTATGATTGAAGTTAGCGTCCGATATCGAACGGATAATGATATTAGAAAAATGGTTAAACGGATTGATGTTCCGGTGGGGTTATAGTGAAGCATAATCGAATGAGTAATAATTCAGGAATGATTTTAGTTTTAGCGCTCTGGGCGATGGGGCTGTTAAGTGTTTTTGCTATTTATCTTGGAATTCATGCGCGACAACGTATGATTTTGCTGTCTCGATTAGAAACTCGTGACAATCTTCATTTATCTGCAAAATCTGGAATCGGAAAAGCGATTTCTTTTATTAACACGAAGAATAATGATCGATCGGCCTGGGATTCGTTAGATTTTAAAGTCGCCTTGATGAATAATCCTGAAATTTTTTCTGATATTGATCTTGGAAATTTTAGATGTGAGATTTCATATGATTTTTTTGATAAAAGTTTCCATGAAATTAAAAAACGTTATGGTATGATAGATGAAGAATCTAAGATTAATATTAATATCGTAGGAAGAAACGAAATATCAAGATTGCTTCAGGTTGTGATCGGGCTGAATGATGAAGAGGCAGAAGGCTTGGCGCTTTCAATCATTGATTGGCGAGAAGAAGGGGAAAGTGTTTTAGAGGGATTTTTTAGCGACAATTATTATAATAATTTAAGAGATCCGTATCCACCTAAAGATGATGATTTTGAGAGCATTGATGAGCTTCTTTTTGTTGAGGGTATCAATCAAGATATTTTAGATCGTTTGCGTTGCTTTGTGACAATTTATGGCGACGGACGCGTTAATGTTAATACGGCTTCATGGCATGCTTTGGTTGCTTTAGGATTTGATGAGGACGTTGTTGACAAAATTGTGAGCATTCGCAACGGTGTTGATGAAAAGCCAGCAACAGGTGACGACTATTTTTTTCATAGCGTTAAAGATTTTACCTCCAAGATAGAGTCTTCAGGATCTTTGAGCGAGCATGAGATTTATCGGGCTCAGCAAATTGTTCTTGCGGATAAGATTGTGATATCGGGATTTTTTTATCAAATTTTAGCCGTTGCGGAAAAAAAGAGATCAGAAAATAGAAAGAATATCAACTGTGTCTATAATTCTTTGGATCGGATTATAGAATATTGGAATGAAATTTAATGGACTTAATTTAATATATGGGACAAAGAGACAGAGAATACATAAGCTGCTTGTTGACGGAAGAGATCTTAAAGGTTGCCCAGCTAAAGATTTCCGCTTCTGCTTCGAAGGTTGAGAATTTATCACTGAGCGATATTAAAGGGAAATCTGATGAGGAGATAAAAAGTGAACTCGAAAGGATCTTGTCTGGATTCAAGTTATCGAAATCAAAGGCTAGGGCTGTTTGCGTCGTTCCTCCAAGCATGACGATCACAAAGAATATTGAAATTCCCTCTTTAGAGCCTAAAGAGATTGAGTCCATTATTGATTTGCAGGCAGGCCGCCATACGCCATATTCTCGAGAAGAGATTGTTATTGGGTATATTAATTTTGGTGTTTATCAAAAGAATTATAGCAAAATTCTTCTCGTCATTGTGAATCGACAAGTCATTATGCGCCAAATCAATATTTTGGAATCTGTTGGCGTTAAGGTTGAAAAAATATTCTTCGCCCCTGAAGTTAAATCTGGATTTTATGCTAAAACTTTGGGCGTTTTTGACGATCAGCTGCCGGTTGGCATTATTGATGTTAATAGTACGTTTACAGATTTTACAATTATGCTTCGAGGCATTGCGATTGCTTGTCGCAGTATCCCTGTTGGGGCGAAAGATATTATTGATGAAGGGGAAGAGGCAAAGAAACGTTTTGTTGAGGAGTTAAAGCAATCTGTGGAGTCGTATCAGAGTGAAGATATTGAGAAAATTCCGCAGAAATATGTTTTAGCTAAAAAAAGAGAAATGACGGATGGAATAAAGGATCTTGCAGCGGCTACCTTGGGAGCTAGTTTTGAAATATTATCTTATGACGACAGCCTTGTTTTTTCAGATAAGGCAAAGAAGGTGTTTGATGAAAATAATGCAGAATCATTTTTGGATGTTTTATCGCCTTCGCTTGCGTATGATGGAAGACAAATTGATTTGTTGCCGGAAGAAATTAAAACACAAAGAATTATTGAAAAGCAAGGTCAAGAGGGGATTAAGTTTGGAGCGCTTGCGATCATTCTTTTAGTTTTAAGTGGTGCTATTTTTATTAGTAAAATTTATTTTAAGAGTTCGCTGCTTGAGAAAATTCAAACGCAATACAACGAAACAGAAAGAGCAGCAGGAAGCTTAGAGAAAATTTCAACAAAGACACGCATTATCAAGGGTTACTTAGAAAGTCGCCTTGTTCCTTTGGATGTTGTTGAGGAGTTGTATCGAATCATTCCAGACGATATTTATCTAAAAAGTTTTGTGTTAGATGAAAACGGAAAGATTTCAATTGATGGCACGTCTGACTCTATGTCTCAGGTTTTTGCTCTCGTCGGAACTTTAGAGGATTCAGGGATTTTTAAAGGGGTCAAAACTAAATCAACAACGGCAAAAAAAGAACGCGGGAAAGATGTGGCATCATTTGAAATTGTTTTTATGCTGGAAAGCGCGGAAGACGGCGATGAAGAAGAGCTTGAAGAAGAGCAGATTGCAGAAGCACCTGCAGAAACGACGGAATAGGAATAAAACGTGATTAATGATTTCTTTACAAAGTTGTCAGACCAAGAAAAAAAGATTTTTTATGTTGCCATTGCTGTTGTTCTTTTGATGGCGCTTGACCGTGTTTTTTTAGGACCTGTTTTGTCTCGAATGAAATCTCTTGATGTTGAGATTGCACAGCAAAAGAATGTTATCCAAAGAGATTTAAGGTTTCTTTCATATAAAGATCGCATTATGAAAGAAAATGAAACTTTAAAATCTTATTATGAAACCAAGTCAAAAACTGTTGACGAAATCATTGCCGTTTTTTTAAAAAATCTTGAAGGGATGGCCACGCAATCACAAGTTAATCTGATCAAAGTCTCACCGACGGATTCTAAGATAAAAAAAGGATATATTGAGTATTATGCGAGCTTAGAATGCGAAGGTTTTTTAGAAAATCTCGCGACTTTTATGCACGCTATTGACACGTCGAATGACTTGCTTAAAATTATTAAAGTGAATATGGGTTTGAAGAGGGCTAGTGGTGAAGAAATTTTGTGCAACATGGTTGTTGCCAAGATTATTATTGATAGTGATCAGCAATTTGACGTTGAGGAAGAAAGGCGAAGGCAGGAATCTCAAGGAGGCTCAGGGTCTTCTCCAGACTCAGGACAATCAAACCAGAATTCGTTAAGAACGGATTCTGGTGATACTCAAGTGGATGCATCGGGTTCGTCGTCTTTCTTTAAAAAAGGGGAAGATGTCTCGGATCGCTTTCTTATGAAAGGGTTTAAAGCTAATGAAGGAGAGGAAGCTCCCGAAGTAGATCCAAATGAGTATGAGCCTATCAAGGAGAGTATTTTCGCAAATATTCTAACTCGAGCCGAACAAGGAGTAGATCAAAAATGAAAAAAATAATTTTCGTTTTGTTTTGCATCTTTTTATTAACCAATGTTTTAGAATCATATTCTGCCGAACAGTATGAACTTCTTTTTGATCAGGCTAATCGTCTTGCTCAAGCCGAAAAGAATGAAGAAGCCATTAAGCTTTACGAGAAGGTTATTGAGTTAAATCCAAATTTTGCACCTGCTTACAATAACCTTGGAATGATATATCAATTTTCCGGGCTGGACATTGCCGAGGTTGTTTGGTATTTTAAAACGGCAATTGATGCTGATCCGAAATTTGATCAAGCTTACGTTAATCTAGGGAAGGCTTATTACAATATGGGACATTTTGATTTGGCCGAGCGTTATACGTCCAAGGCCTTAGAGGTTAATCCAAGATCAGATGCCGCAAGATTATCTCTCGGATGGATTTGTCTCTTGGGTAAATCACGCCCGGATGAGGCTTTGACTTACTTTAAAGACGTGTCTGCTCATACACAACATCCATCTGTTTTTTTTGGACTTGGCATGGCATATTTTATGAGTGGAGATGGTGCCCGCGCTTTAGAGTATATTACAATATTGCGTGAAATGGGTGAAGATGATCTTGCAACGCAACTTGAAACAATTATTCGTGGCAATGAATATCAGCGATCACAACAGGATCAGCCATTGCTTAGAGAGTCGGAAAACAAGGTTGACCCTTTTGTTGCTTCGGCGCCTGTGCGCACAACGGTTGGTTCTCCTAGTCTAGAAAGAATAACTGTTACAGGAACGATTCCAGTTCGCCTGAAAGGGAAATTGAATAATTAAGGGGTAGAGATATACATAGAATAAATAATTTTAGAGAAAGAAGGATTAGATGGCAGAACGTATGGTGTTGATGAACAAAAGTGTTAATTTGCTTAGATTAGGATTTTTTCAGTATCAATTGAAGCCGAAGGAAAAATTTTTAGATGCAAACCAATCCTTTGTCCGTATTTCAGGATGCACTTCGCTTCAATTGTTGAAACGAAAAACCTTGTCGCAAATTATTACAAACGCAAAAGACTATAGCGAATTTATTAAGGTTTTAAATAAAAAGAAGCAAGTAAAAGATTTTAAGACAACGATTTTAGGGAAAACAAAAAAACCAATTTGGGTCTTAATTTCAGCGCGTCTTGTTCAAGAAAAGAGGAATAGCCGCTATCTTGATGGCGTTGTTCAAGATATTTCGCTTGTGAAAAGCGAAAGCGATCGATTATTGCATGAAATGGATTTTTTGCAGTCGTTTCTTGATCATATGCCAGACGCTATTTATTTTAAGGATGTCAAGAGTCGCGCAACAAAGGTCAATAAGTTTTATGCTCAAGGGTTTAAGATGAAGCCTGAGGAAATCGTTGGAAAAACGGATTATGATTTTTTTCCTAAGGATCAGGCGCAAAAAATGATTGAAGATGATCAGCGTGTCATCAAAACTGGTATTCCTATTATTGGAAAGATTGAGCGCACGCTTCTTCCTAATGGAACCTGGAATCAAGTCATCACAACGAAGGTTCCTATTTATGACCGCAAGGGAAAAACCATTGGAACAATGGGTGTTACGCGCGATATGACCGAACATGCAAACCTTGAGAAGGATCGTTTTGCTATGCTCATGAATGCGTTAACCGTCTTGAATAAGGCGTTTGAGATGAGAGATCCTTATACTTTTTCTCATGCACGCAATGTTGGACGCATTGCGTCTGTCATCGGAGAGAAGCTTGGCTTTAGTGAGAATAGGCTGATGGGCTTACGGCTAGCCGCAGATTTGCATGACCTTGGAAAACTTAGCGTGCCACTTGATATTCTAACAAAACCTGGAAAGCTTTCAGGGCTTGAGTACGGTCTTATTCAAGAACATGTTGAAAAATGTCATGATTTGATTAAAGAAATGAAATTCCCGTTTGCCTTATCAGAAATTGTTTATCAGCATCATGAACGGCTAGACGGGTCTGGTTACCCAAAGGGTTTAAAAGGGAGCAAGATTCTGTTTGAGGCGAGAATTTTGGCAGTCAGCGATGTTTTGGAATCTATGACAAGTCATAGGCCTTATCGAGCAGCCCTAGGCATTAAAAAGGCGATGCAGGAGCTTAAGAGTGGTGCTGGAAAGAAATATGATTCAAAGATTGTTAATACTGTCGAAGAAATTATAAAGAAAAATAAAGGCCAGGCTTTTTGGTCAGATGAAAAATAGAGTTTTATTTTTGGAGAGATGCGAGAGTGGTTGAATCGGCCGGTCTCGAAAATCGGTAGGTCCATTGGGCCTCCTGGGTTCAAATCCCAGTCTCTCCGCTGATTGCACAAATAGGAGAAAGAATGAGCCAAGCTATTTTATTGATTTCATGCGCTGATCAAAAAGGGATTACAGCCGCTGTGACGAATTTTGTTTATCAGAATAACGGGAACATTGTTAGCGCGGATCAGCATATCGATGAACAAGCAAATACGTTTTTTATGCGGATTGAATGGTCTTTAGATGATTTTAAGGTTAAGCCTAACGGCATAGAGCAGGCGTTTCGCAGTTTGGCAGATCAATTTAAGATGGATTGGTCACTGCATTTTTCTGATGCGCCGAAGAAGGTGGCAATTTTTGCATCAAAACATTTGCACTGCTTGTATGACTTGTTGTTGCGATATCGAGAAGGGCAATTGCCTTGTGAGATTCCATTGATTGTTAGCAATCACCGAGAGGCAAAAAAAGTTGCCGATACGTTTGGTATTGCTTTTGCCGAATTTTCGATCTTAGAAGAAAATAAAAGAGAACAAGAACAAAAGCAAATCGATTTGTTGAGCAAGCATGGTATAGATGTCGTTGTGCTGGCGCGATATCATCAGATTTTAACATCTAATTTTATTAATGAGTTTAAAAATAAGATCATCAATATTCACCATTCTTTTTTACCGGCTTTTGTGGGAGGAAGCCCATATGCGCAAGCGTATAAGAAAGGTGTAAAAATTATTGGCGCCACAAGCCATTATGTTATTGAGGAGTTAGATGCAGGTCCGATTATTGAGCAAGATACAGTGCGAGTGACACATCGAGATTCTTTGGATGACTTAGTTCGAAAAGGACAAGATTTAGAAAAGATTGTTTTAAGTCGCGCTGTTCGTTGGCATTTGCAGCATAAGATTTTATGCTATAACAACAAGACGGTTGTGTTTGATTAAATTATTCGATAGATTGATTCGGTTTTACGTTTTTTAAATTGTGATTGTATTTCATTGATATTTGCTATAGAGTTTGCTATACTTATTTTAATAAAGATAAATTAAGGAGGAGTCAATGTTTGAAGCTGGAGAATTGTACCAGGCTGTTGAGTTAATTTTTTATTTTCTTGTTTCTTTGGGATTCTTCGTCGGCATAGTTCTTATGGTTTCTCCCGAAGCTTTTGATGTTTTAAATAAAGCTTTAAGTAAAGAATATGGCATTAAAACACGCCTTATTCCTCGAGTTGAGCTTAAGGCGATTCATATTCTCGATAAGATCATTACCAAAAATCGCACGCATGGCATGATTATTGGTTTTATCATTGCAAGCGTATCTTTTGTTTTGCTTTTAGCGTATCGATAGTTTTGATGGAAAAGTTTTAGAAGAGAAGTTTTAAGGTGTAGACTGTTTTTTGGCGTCTACGCCTTTATTTTTGTTAAGCTTTGAAGAGGAGAGGTGGCTGAGTGGTTGAAAGCGCACGCTTGGAAAGCGTGTGGTCGCTGTAAAGTGGCTCGAGAGTTCGAATCTCTCCCTCTCCGTATTTTTTAAGGACAATATGGATATTCAGAAGAATTGGGACAATGCATTAAGGAATACAAAGGTCGTCCGCCCTCGCATTAAAAGCCTTTTGACATTTTCGGATACAAAAATTCCGTATGTTCTTTTGTCAAAGTCATCTGTTAATCTTGGCGATACTGTTGTGCGCAAGGGGGATGTGGTGATTGGTAAGCCTTCCATTATTTTGCCTCCCAACATCCCACAGCTAAGCGGTTTTGATTTTGAAGATAGGACGAATTTTGAAGAAAACATGTTAACAAGTTTTTTGATGGTGCGCGGTGTTACCATACCTTCCTTTAAATATAACAATGAGACGTATTCGGTTGATGTTCGCGAGGAAGGTCTTGACGAGGCTATTTCCTATTATAAGGAAAAATTTCAGCGAAAAGAGGATGTGCAGACCGGCCTGTTAGTTGCACCGGAGGAGTTTTGGCAGTTTTCGCTTTTGATTTATTTGTGTATGCAGGCGGCTAAAAATACTGAAATGGATATCCGAAATCTTTTAGAAAAGTACCAAGGCGAAAACGACTAGCTTCTCAAGGGGCGCGAGATTTGTTGATTTAGATAATGAACAAAATCATAGGATTGCAAATTATCTTGTGATAAGATATTACCAACTTTGAACTTAAAAATTAAAGGTGGCATTTATGGATAGGGTAAAATGTATTAATTTTGAAAATCTTTTGGTGGATTTGCTTTGGGGAAAGATTACTTTGCTTCAGCCCATGGATGAAAAAGAGCGTTTGACAAATCTCGCTTTTGATGAAATCAAAGAGGGCTCTCAAAAGGAACGCTTTAAGGATATTTTTGTTGAGCTTGATCCGCCAGATAAGCGAAAAGAGTTTATATTTACTTTTTTGTCGTACGGTATTATTGAAGATTTTTTGTGCGATCCTGGCGTAGAAGACATTGTTATTAATTCAACGAATACAATTTTCTTGCATCATTCCGAAAAAGGATTTATTTCGACAAATAAGCGTTTTCTTGATTTGATGGAAGTTGATTTGTTTGTTCGAAAACTGGTTCTTTTTTCAGGACGCCTTGAGAACAAGAAAATTCTTAATTGTGAGCTTGCGAACCTTGAGGGGAGAGTTAATGTTGCGATGTCGCCATTTGGCCCGCAAATTACGGTGACAAAGACGAAAGTTGATCCTTTGAGTGTCATTGATTTAATCGAGCGAGGAAGCATGACGTATCATCTTGCGGCGCAACTTTGGCTTTACATTGAAGGGATTTCGATTAAACCTGCAAACATTATTTTAGCCGGAGGTCCTGGAACCGGAAAGACAACGCTTTTAAATGCGCTTTTTAGTTTTATTCCAAGAAGAGAACGCGTGATTGTTATTGAGGACACACTTGAGCTAAATACTTTTCATGAGGACAGCTGTTCTCGACTTGAGAGTGATGAAGAGATTACTCTTTCGGATTTAGTAAAAAATACGCTTCGAATGCGCCCAGAGCGCATTATCGTTGGTGAGGTTCGGGGATCCGAGGCAGCAGATCTTGTAACCGCTATGAATGTCGGAAAGTATTGCATGGGAACAATCCATGCCTTAACTGCACGTGAGGCGATTTTGCGTCTCCAAAACGCGCCGATGGATGTGCCTGAAATTCTTGTTAATCTTATCGATGTTTTTATTGTCCTTAAGCGTTTTCATGTTAAAGATAAACTCTATCGCGTTGTTGATGAAGTGAGCGAAACAGGGGGGATGGAGCAAAAGACAGTGCTCCTATCAACAATTTTTAAATATGATTACGAAAGGCAACAGATTGAATCCATTTCTCCGAGTACGATTTTTCGAGATAAATTGGCTAAGTCTAGCGGTTTTTCTTCAAAGGAAATTATGGATGAAGTTTATATTCGCGCTGTTGTTTTGAAGACATTGGCTGATAAAGGGGTTCGTTCGATTAATGAGATCACAATGTTTTGTCATGCGTACAGCGAAGATTCTCAAAAAGCTTTGGTAAGCCTCGGGCTTAATCGGGAAAAAATTCTAAAGTAAATTCAACATAATCAGTGCGTGCGCGCATTTCTTCTGTAAAAATATTAAGGAAATTGCGCCTGTGGCTCAATTGGATAGAGCACTAGTCTACGGAACTAGGGGTTAGAAGTTCGAATCTTCTCAGGCGCGTTTTTATCTATCCGCTTATGATCTTAGAATCAAAAATAATAAATCAAGCGTTGCCAACCGAACAAGATAGAGCTTTTATGGCAGAGGCTTTAAAGCAAGCAAAAATTGCTTTTGAGCAAGATGAAGTTCCTGTCGGAGCTGTTATTGCTCATGAAGGAAACATTGTCGCAAAGGCGTATAATCAGATCGAAATGCTCAAAGACCCAACAGCGCATGCCGAAATGATTGCTGTTACTCAGGCAGCAAATACATTGTCATCGAAGTGGTTGAACGAGTGTGTGATGTATGTTACAATCGAGCCTTGTAGCATGTGTGCAGGGGCTCTTGTTTTGGCTCGGATTAAAAAATTATTTTTTGGAGCAACAGATCCGAAGATGGGGGCCTGTGGAACATGTTTTAATATTGTCCAAAGCTCAAAGCTAAATCATCAGATTTCTGTTGCGCATGGCATCTTAGCTGAAGAGTGTAGCCAGCTGATGAGTGATTTTTTTAAGAAGAAACGCAAGTAGACAAGGTGCACGGCCACCATCTGCTATTTGAAAAGATTTTAGTTTAAGGAGAGGTGCCAGGCAAAAACTTCCTCAGAAGTTTTAGATTTCTTTAGAGGAGTTTGCACGGCCACCATCTGCTATTTGAAAAGATTTTAGTTTAAGGAGAGGTGCCAGTCAAAAACTTCCTCAGAAGTTTTAGATTTCTTTAGAGGAGTTTGCACGGCCACCATCTGCTATTTGAAAAGATTTTAGTTTAAGGAGAGGTGCCAGAGTGGTTGAATGGAGCTGACTGCTAATCAGTTGACCTGTTTAGGCGGGTCCTCGGGTTCGAATCCCGGCCTCTCCGCGTTTAAAGCCCTAAGGTTTTCTTGGGGCTTTTTATTTGTATAGAAATTGACTTGAAATTTTTCTTGATATCTTCATCGGACAGTATAAGATAAGAATATGAATGATAAAAGACGATGCCATCGATTAAGAATAGAGCTACCTGTTAATTTTAAGATTTCTGAATCAACAGGAAAGACCGCTTTGGCAACTGCGCTAGACGTAAGTGGTCTAGGATTGCGCATTTCAACAAAGGAAAAGCTTAACGTAGAAGATATTTTTCCTTTGCAGATTAAAACGCCTGATAACAAGAAAATTAAGGTTGAAGTTAAAGTTATGTGGGTCGAAGAGCTTAATGTGCATGGTTCTAAAGAGTATTTGGCCGGTGTTCAGATTATGGATGACATGTTTTTTGATGAAGCCGCCTTTGTTAAATTTTTTGCCAATCAAATCCTCGATTATTTTAAGAGAAAAGCTTAAAAGTTTATTCGTTGCAAGAATTCCCATCTTTAAGTTTTAAAAAAATGTCTGATTTTTAAAAAATTGTATATTTTTTAAAAAAGGAGTATAATCAAATTAATCGCCACGGGGAAGAAAAGCCTCTTTTGTCAATGAAAGGAGGGCTTCTTGGGATTAAAAAAAAGATTTTCTATTCAAATCAACACCCCTTTTGGCGCAAGCCTGCCTAAGTCGTTAAATAATTTTTTAAAAGAGAATGTTGTAGATCCTAGAGTTGCGCAACGATTCAATGATGCAGAAAAGATAAGAGTTTCAGGCCAATGTCGTGGCTGGGAAGCTTTCTTTGATCGAAATGGAAGCGTTGTTTATATCAGCCAGGGATTACATCAAATGTGTGGGTGTGATCTGAAGTTTTCTAAGTCGGGAACAATTTGCTTTAAGAAGTTATTTTATAAGCATGATATTGAGAAAATCGAAAAATATTTTGAAAGAGCAAAGAGCGGGAAAGGTTTTTCTGATGTTGTTCTCCGTATTCTCGACAAGCAAGAATCGATTAAATATATTTCCTTGTCCAGCCGTCCAGTTAAGAATGATTCTGGAAAGTTTGTTGGATTCCGTCTTTCTGCAAAAGATATCACCTCTCAAAAAAGAGCAGAGGACAAGCACCATTTTCTAAATTCCCTAACCCAACAAGTCTCAGACGCAATCATTGTCACGGATGATAAGTTTAAGATTATTTTTGTTAACAAAGCAACAGAAAATCTTTACGGGTATACAAAAGAAGAACTCATCGGGAAAGATCCAGTATTTTTAAATTCTGAATTTTTGGCGGCTGATATCGAAGAAGATATTTTAAAAACAGTTTCATCAGGAAAAGCTTGGGAAGGAAAGCATTCGAACCGAAAAAAAGATGGATCTATTTTTATTTGTGAATTTAAAATTTCTCCCATTAAGAATTTTAAAGGAGAGGTTTATTCTTACTGCAGCATTCAAAGAGATGTCACCGCGAGAGAGGAAGTTCGCAAGGCCATGGAGATGCAACGAGACCTGGGAACATATTTAAGCTCAGTTCATAATTTAAAAGATGCACTCGACTATGTTTTAGACACTGCGCTTCGAATTGAAAAAATGGATTGCGGTGGGGTTTATCTTGTTGATCAAAAGACAAAGGCGCTGGACTTGATTGTCCACAGAGGTCTTAAGAGTAGTTTTGTCAAAAAGATTTCTCACATCCCTGCTGGATCGCCAAGAGCGAATTTGGCTGAAAAAAGAAAATCAGTTTACGGAAATTATTCAAAGATTATCAAAGATACTGATTTATCAAGAAGAAAAGAGAATATAAAAGGGATCGCTATTGTTCCTGTTTTGTATGAGAAAAAAGTTATTGCGCTATTAAATCTAGCTTCACATACGGAAGACCAAATCCCAGCGCGATCTCGAGATGCCATTGAGGCCATAGCTTCGAGAATTGGGGGCGTTATTGCCCGGCTAAGAATAGAGGCCGAGTTTCAACGAAATGCTTATCATGACAGTCTTACAAATATTCCAAACAGAAGACTTTTTATTAAGAACTTAACGCAAGCAATCAGGCGAGCAAAAAGGAATCATAAATATCGATTTGCGGTTTTGTTTTTAGACTTAGACCGTTTTAAAGATATTAATGATGGCATGGGACATTTAACGGGTGATCGCGTTATTCTAGAGGTTAGCCGAAAGCTCCAGAAGTGTATCAGAGGAAACGATACGCTTTCACGTTTCGGAGGGGACGAATTTACAGTTCTTTTAGACGATATTGGTGGAATCGACGATGCGATTGATGCTGCAAACCGAATACAAATTGTGCTTTCGCAGCCATTAGTTTTAGATGATAGAGAATTCTTTATAACGGGAAGCATTGGGGTTTTAATGTATTCGTTAAAATATCATTCGCCTGAAGACATGTTGCGCGACGCGGATACGGCTATGTTTAAGGCAAAGCTTTCCGGTAGGGCTCGGTTTGCGATATTTGACGAGAATATGCACACATCTGCGGTTCGGCATATACAGCTGGAAAATGATTTGCGAAAGGCTGTGGAGCGTAAAGAATTTAAGATCGAGTATCAACCCATCGTTTCGTTAAAAACGGGCGAAATTGAAACCGTTGAGGCATTGTTGCGGTGGAATCATCCAGAAAAGGGAATGATTTCTCCGATAGAGTTTATTCCGATGGCAGAAGAAACAGGCTTGATCATTCCTATTACAGAATGGCTTTTTGATAAGGTTGCTCAGCAGGCGAGGGCTTGGCTTGATCAGGGATTTAAGGTGCGCTTTGCAGTTAATCTGTCAGCGCTTCATTTAAGTCAGACAGGACTTCCAGATATGATTGAAAAAAGTTTGAATACGTACCAGATAAGTCCAGATTCTGTTGAGCTAGAGATAACAGCGACCGCGGCTATGAAAGAGTTTGATTTGGCGATGACTACGTTGCATCGGCTGAAGTCAATTGGAAGTCATGTTTCGATCGATGATTTTGGAGTTGGTTATTCACCGTTAGTTTATTTGAAACGTTTTCCTATTACTAAGATAAAGATAGATATGTCTTTTATTAAAGATATTCCTAAAGATATAAATGTTATGAGTATTGTTGAGGCGATCATCGGAATGGCTCATATTCTAAAGATTGCAGTTGTTGCAGAAGGGGTGGAGACGTCGGAACAGCTGAGATTTCTAAAAGATCAGAAATGTGATCAAATTCAAGGTTTTTTATTTAGCCGGCCAGTTCCTCCATCCAAAATTACTGAATTTTTTAAAGAAAATAGGAAATTAATCTGTATCTCTTAGAGTATAATGAGGTTACAGAAGATAGTTTTTTGATAGCGTTTCCTTGAAAATAACATTTTTCGTGCTATACTTGAATTGGTTAAAAGAAGAAAACGCTCTTTAAGAAGATAGAAATCGTAAACTACTCGAAAGGGTAGGACACAAAGCCGTGAACCCGACTTTGCTTTAAGCAAAAGGGTTGTCTGGTTGCCGTAATTGCGCATGCTTTTAGCGTAGTTCGTAAGCAAGGTTATATGACCCTTTGAATGTCCTTTCGAAGGGTCTTTTTTTGTTTAAATGGCTGGAGGAAGAAAATGAATCAAAAATATTTAATTCTTATTATCGCGCTTCAAGTTTTCGCAATGCCGATGATAGCGAAAGCTGAAACAGCCATGAAACCATTTGAAAAAAATCGTTATTTAATCCGAGAGGATTCTGAAATGAGTAATTACGCAAATAAGGTGGACCAAGAATTAGTCAGCTGGATTAAGGGCAATGTTAGCTTAGAGACAGGGCTTCCATTGAGTTTTCATATTCCTTTGGAAGAAAAGGAAGGAGTTTATGGACGTATGGGTGGACAGAATTCGGCTAAAGGAATTATCGAGCGCACCATCGTAGAAGAAGGCCTTGTTGTTTACGATGGCGCTGTTCGACAAATTGTTTTATCCATGTTGGGCGGAGAAGAAAATTTAGAAGAAGCTTTTCGTCCTATTGAAGTTTATTGGAATGGAGAGTTGAATGATCTTTCAAATCTTCGCGCCGGATTCCCGATCAATAATTTCGTTTATGATGTCAACAATCCAGAAGCGGTTTCATCGGATTTATCTCAAAAAGGAAAAAGAGGATTTGTCTTTAGAATTATTAACGCCAACGGTCGATATACAAACGCAGATCCTTATGATGGAAAAAAAGAGCTTGAAGGATTTCCAACATGGCCAGCCATCCATTGGGAAGACTGGAAGCCTATTGCTGGCGAAAATGCCTGGATCGCAATGTCGGCGCTGCATCTTTATCATAAAAAATATTTTAATCCTCAAGAGCAAGAATACAGCCACCCACAGGAATCTGTTGAGCTATCATTGGCTAAAGAATTGGCCCGTGCTGCGATATTATTGCAAGCAGAAAACGGCGGCATTCGTATGGCCCCTATTGGAACATTCAGGGAAGGACATCAAGACGGAAAAGGTTGGTACAATTTGATTTCAACAGAAAATAATTTATCTTGGTATGCTGCATTTAGAATGCTTTATCAAATTACAAATGATTCTAAATACAGGGATGCCTTAGATAAAATGGATAACTATTTTCAATTGGCATGGAATGAAGAGGATCAATATTTTTATCAAGGCATGTCCTTTAGAAAAGAAAGCTGGAATCTTGAGAAAAAGCATTTTGCTACGGATGTTCAGACTTGGGGCATCTTGGTTTTAGGATGTGAAAAGATTGATTCTTGGTTTGGCGAGGGCGCTTCTTATCGTGCTTGGCAATCTGCCAAAGAGCTTGCTGGATCAGTAGACAAAAACAACAGATTGTTGGGTGTAGGATTTACAACAGAAAATGATCGTGTATCGGTCGAATGGACAGCAGGCGCTATTTTTGCTGCACGCACAGTTTCGGGATATTACGAAGAGATAGATCCTCAATGGTCGACACAGTCTTTTGTGGATGCCCAAGAAATGCGCGAAGGCGTTGAATTTTTAAGAAAAGAACTTGCTGAAAACAAGGGAGCCTATTCTTATTCATCCAGAAGAGGATGGATTCCTTTTGGTTGGTTTTCACACGAACCAAGTGTTTTGAGTTTAGCCTCAACCGCTTGGATGGTTCTTTTAGATGCCAACTTTAATCCATTTGATTTACCTGGCGTTAATCAAGCAGAAACAAAATTGGAGTTTGCTAGCTTGAAATAACGAATTAATTTAATTTCAATTTTATGTTTAATGTTATAATAAAGGAAATTTAGAATGAAATTTATTGGTTTTTTGATTGTTGTGTGCGTTTTAGTTTTTGCTCTGATTGGCAATTCCTTTTCAGCCGTTATTGAGCTTAAATCTGGACGCGTTGTTTCAGGGGCGATTCTTAATCAGACAGATAAGTCTGTTAAAGTTCTTTTAAAATCTGGAAATAAAGTCACGTATTACGTTGATGAGATAAGGCGCATTCGGACAGCTGGTGAGGCGGCTCAGACAGAATCCAAATCGGCAAGAGAGTCGACAAAGTTTCGAAATAAGCGAAAGCAAGACACGACCTTTTCCTATGCGGACATTGAAAAGACATGTGAGCAGTTTTTTTCAAAAGAGAACATTGAAAGCCTAAAGACGTTTTTATGCGAGAAATTTGCGTTTATTTCAGAGAAAACAAAAAGTTTTAAGTTTGCTAAATTGAATGACAACAACGTAAAGAAAAAGAAGATAATGGGCATTGAAGAGTCCATCGAGAAGGCTGTTAAAAAGAATCTTGAAAAAATTGATGCGAAAATTGGTAAAATTTTTGATTCCTACTCAAAGTAATATTAAAATAATCTTATGACAGATAAGCCAAAAAAGATATTGTTGGTTGAAGATGAGCCAGATGTTTTTAAAGTTGTTGCTTTGCGTTTGATGGAAGCGGGATATGGTGTTGTCTTAGCGAGAAACGGACAAGAGGGGCTTGATCGAGTTTTTGAAGAGTGCCCCGATCTAATTGTCACAGACGTTTTAATGCCTGTGATGGATGGTTTCACATTTTATAAGAATTTAAAAAAGAACTCAAAGACCGCAAGCATTCCCGTATTAGTCTTAACGGCACGAGGCCACATGGAAGATTCTTTTCGTGTTATGGGAGCTGATGACTTTTTGGCAAAGCCTTTTGAGCACGAAATCCTGATTGCTAAAATCGAAGCCTTATTTGCTCAATCTATGGTCATGCAGGAAATGAATAAAAAAGTTTTGCTTGCGGGATCCGATAAGCAAATTCTAGAAAAAATGGCAGCTCAATTAGAGAGAGCAGGATGCCTTACCGAAATGGCTAAAAATGGCTCTGAGATTATCGCAAAGGTTGTTCAGTTTTCTCCCGATGTTCTGATTATGGAAATTCCTCTCTACGGCATGGCGGCTGATGAGGTTGTTAAAATTTTGAGGCAAATGGATCAATTTGATCAGAGGCCTATTTTGATCTATAACTTTTTTAGGGCAGAAGACCTTGGAGAAATAACCGTGCGCCAGAGAACAGCGCTTATTGAGGACACTAAGCAGGCGTGTATTGAGGCGGGCACGACATATGATATTGGCTGGTTTAATGAGTTTACGTTTTTGGAGTTGATCCAGGATTTTTTGATGGAAAAATCATCTGAAAAAGAAGAATCTCCTAGAGACAAAGTTTAGAAATTGTGTATAATGTCATATATTCTTAATTCTTAAAATATGTGAGTTTAAAATGAAAAAATATTCTTTAAAAGTTATTGTTCTCATCGCTTTTCTTTTTATTGGCTTATTCTCATCTGTGTGTCTTGCCCAGAAAGTTTTGCCTGATTTGACAATGCCTGTTATGGAGTCTTCAGGTCAGTCTATTTTTCGGGCGCAAGTTGATTATTTAAAGAATTTTGAGAGTGCCATGCCAAAGATTGTGCAGACAGTGCTTGTTATGCTGTTTTTTTATGCTGTTATTTTTCTTTTGGTTCGTATCTCAAATAGGCGGATTAAAGATTTGAAGGCGCGCCACGTTGTTCGAAAGAATATTGTCTATATTGGAAACATTCTTTTGTTCTTTTTTGTTATTATGATTTGGATTCGCAACATTGGATCAATCACAATTTTTCTCGGTGTGGCATCGGCGGGTATCGCGCTTGCTCTTCAGGAAGTTATTTTGAGCGTTGCCGGATGGTTTTTGATTTTGATGCGTCACCCTTTTGAGGTCGGAGATCGTATTGAAGTAGGAGAGGTGAAAGGCGATGTCATTGATATTCGTCTTTTTCAGACCTCGCTTCTTGAAATTGGCAATTGGGTTGACGCCGATCAAAGCACGGGGCGCATTGTCCATGTTCCCAATAGTTTTGTTTTTAAGAAACAGCTATATAATTATAATCGTGGTTTTGAATTTATCTGGAATGAAATTGCTATTTTGGTGACATTCGAGAGTGACTGGAAAAAAGGAAAAGAAATTATGCTTGCTCATGGTCAAAAGCAGGCTGAAGGAATGGGAAATAGCGTAAAGTCTGCGATTGATCGCATGGCACATCGCTACATGATTTATTATCAGAAATTTACGCCGATTGTTTATGTGAATATTAAAGATAGTGGCGTTGAGCTAACACTTCGGTATCTCACAGAAGCAAAGAAGAGGCGAACGACTCATGATGAGCTTTGCCAATTGATTTTGGATGATTTTGAAAAAGAGCTAAAGGTTGATTTTGCATATCCAACATATCGTATTGTAAAAACTTAACAGAAATATTTACTAAAGATGTCATATATTGTTTTAGCTAGAAAATACCGGCCTCAAACTTTTGATGAAGTGGTAGGCCAAGATCACATCACAGAACTTCTTAAGAAATCCATTCAGGTCAATCGTTTAGCTCATGCCTATCTTTTTTGTGGTCCACGCGGAATTGGAAAGACATCGTGCGCGCGAATTCTTGCGAAGTCGCTCAACTGCCAAGAGGGACCAACGATTAACCCTTGCGGAAAATGTTCGATGTGCTGCGAGATTACAAATGGGAATAGCTTTGATGTTATTGAAATTGACGGTGCGTCAAATCGTGGTATTGATGAGATCCGATCTCTTCGAGAGAATGTTAAGTTTGCACCGACTTATGGGCGTTACAAAATTTATATTGTGGACGAAGTCCACATGCTCACCACAGAGGCGTTTAATGCGCTTTTGAAGACTTTGGAAGAGCCGCCAGAGTATGTTAAATTTATTTTTGCCACAACAGAGCCCAACAAGGTTCCGGCAACGATTATCTCGCGTTGTCAAAAGTTTGATTTCAAACGTGTTTCAATCAAATTTCTTGTTGAGACGATCACAACGATTGCAAAAAAAGAAAAATTAAAGATTGAGCAAGACGCAATTTTTTCGATTGCCAAAGCCGCGATGGGAAGCGTGCGCGATGCTTTAAGTATCTTGGATCAGTTAAGCGCTTTATCGCAGCAAACGATTAAAGATGAGGACGTTTCATCTATGCTCGGTCTTGTTGAGACAGATTTGATATTTTCTCTCACAGATGCGCTGGCACTTAAGGATTGCGTGAAGTGCCTAGAGGTTTTGGATAATATTTTAGAAAAAGGCAAAGATCCCAAGCAGCTAACGCGCAATTTAATTGAGCATTTTCGAAATTTAATGATTATCAATATTGGCGGAAAGGCGCTTGGAAAAATGGTGGACTATCCCATTGCCGTCAAAGAGCTGTTGCTTGTCCAGTCGGAAAAAATGACTTTAAATGAAATTTTAAAATCTATTGATGTGCTTGTTCAAACACAGGACATTGCGCGCGTTATGGATTCTGTTCGCATTCCTTTGGAAGTGGCTTTTGCTAAATTAACATATGTATCTGAGGGCAAAGAGTCGGCTGCACCTGTTGAAAAAGCAAATGACACAATCAAGAAATTGATTCCCATAGAAAAGATTGTGAACAAAAAAGGTCATTTGGATTTTTCGTTAAACAAGCAGGGTGGAAGTTTTGTGAAAAAGAAACCAGGTCTTGAGGGTGAGGCTGAATTTGTTGAGACTTTGATTTCGAAGGGTGAGCCGGTGACAATAGAACATCTTAGAAAAATATGGGATGCGGTGACTTTCGCCGTCAGTCAAAAAAAGATGTCCATTGCAACCTATCTTCAGGAAGGAATACCTTTTAAATGTGATGGCACAAAAATCATCATTGGTTTTTCTGAAAAAGCAGCGTTTCATAAGGAAGTTTTGGAAGAAAAGCAGAATATTGTTTTGATTCGTGATATTATAGAAGAGAAGATTAATGCGAAGATAGAGTTGGTTTTCAAGATTATTGATGATCAGGAGCCAATGGAAAATACGCCTTTGGTTGAGGATGCTTTAAATAAGTTTCAAGGAAAAGTTGTTAGTCAGTGGCATCGAGAGGGAAAATAAGTGGCATATCCAAGAGTGATTGAGAATTTAATCGAGCGATTCACAAAGCTTCCAGGGATTGGGCGAAGGAGTGCGGAGCGTATTGCGTTTTGGTTCTTGAATAATAGCCGAGAAGATGCTCAAGGCTTGTGTGATTGTATTCTAAGTTTAAAAGATAATTTGACGTTTTGTCGACTTTGCAATAATTTAAGCGAAACAGAAATATGCATGATTTGCAGCGACACGCAGCGTGACGATGCAACGATTTGTGTTGTGGAAAATCCAAAAGATGTTTTGGCACTAGAAAAGACAGGGCATTATCACGGAAGTTATCACGTCTTACTGGGAACGATTTCTCCAGCTGACGGAAGAGGTCCTGAAGATTTGCGTATCGGTCAGCTTATGAATCGAGTTCAGACGCAGGATATCAAAGAAGTTATTATTGCAACAGATCCAGATACTGAAGGAGAGACTACTGCGCTTTATTTGACACAACAGCTAAGGCCGCTAGGGGTAAAGGTCAGTCGAATTGGGGTAGGGATTCCAATGGGAAGTGCTCTTGAGTATACGGATATGTCGACTTTGAGTGTTTCTCTTAATTCAAGAAGAGAAATCACAGTTGACAATTAAAAAGTTTTGAGTATAATCTTTTTATTCCCCTGTAGCTCAGTTGGTAGAGCGGTTGGCTGTTAACCAATAGGTCCGTGGTCCGAGTCCACGCGGGGGAGCCAGTGTTGACGACTCAACAAAACGGGGTCGTTATCGGTTAACACCGCATCTTGATTTAAGGTGCGGTGTTTTTCGTTAAGGACAAGAGTGCTTGGCAGATTATCCTCTATTGGTATGTGAACATACATATTAATTCCAATTTTATCATCAAATATTTCAATATTTTTAATCAATGCTCGAATAAGACTCTTTTGTGCCTCCGGTGGAGATTTATCTATATACTGCATGGCAAAGCGCATATTATGGTGCAGAAATTCGCCAGAATTGGCACCCATTTGCTCGACACGGCGCTTAGCTTGTAGTTTGCTTAACTCGTCTTCTAACTGGCTTATTTCGGCTTCAAATGCTGTTATTTTGGTTTTAAATGTTGAACCGCTTGATACTCCATTATCCATTGCAATATTAATCAAGGTATTTGCTTTGTGTCGTTTTTCGTTTAACAATAATTCTTTTTCATCTACAATTTTATCAAGCGCTTCTGCTTTTATTCGTGATTCTGCCATCGCATTACCAAGAGCCTTTGTAATAATTTCTTGATCTTTTGATGCACGTTTAAAGAAGTTTATAATCTCTTTATCAAACATCGTTGCGGAGATGCGAGTAACAGAGCATCCAAGCGCTTGCTTTGAACGATTACATTCATAATAAAAGAATTTATTCTTATCACGTCCGCCTGAAAAATTACACATCATATGGCTGCCACATTCTCCGCATCGCAATAAACCTGCCAGCAGATAATAATAATCTCGTTTTTTTGGTGTAAAATTGTGTCCCGGTAATTTTGCTGTAAGAATTTGATTTGCCCTTTCCCATAACTTTTCACTTACTATGGCAGGATGTCTTCCTTTGTGCATCTCACCACTGTATCTTAAATATCCTTTGTAGAATGGATTCTTAATAATTGTTGACAATATTTGTTTTTGCCACATTTTACCTGTTTTGGTAAGCAGACCTCGCTCTTTTAATTCAAGCCCGATAAATGTAAGAGACTTATTGTCTGCTGCCATTTCCCAAACAAGTTTTAATATTGGAGTAACGTTTTCATCAATAATAATTTTATTAGGTTGAGTTCCATTTGGTAGGCGCTCACCGTCAGGAATAAGTTTATATCCATATGGTAATATTCCACCAACCCATCTGCCTTGGCGCACACGTGCAAGTGCAGATGCCTTTACGCGTTCACCAGTTAATTCCCTCTCGAACGCAGATAACAATCCCAAAATTCCAATCACGACTCTGCCGATAGCTGTCGAGCTGTCTAAGTTTTCCCTCACAGAGATAAAATCAATATCGCTGTCCCTGAATAAATCAATCAAAGAATATAAATCCCTTGGGTTTCGCGTCAAGCGGTCAAGGCGGAAGAATATTACTCCGTCAAAAGACCGCTTTTTGTTTATGTCTTTAAGGATTTTCTGAATCCCGGGACGATTGAGATCTTTTCCGGAATATCCATCATCATTAACAACGCTTTTTAACTTGTATCCAAAGGCATCAAGCATGTTTTTGCAATGATGTGCTTGAGCGTCAAGCGTGGTGTATTCACCCTGAGCCTGATCATCGGTAGAGCATCTTGTGTAAATGATGTATCGTTTGTTTTTTTTGCTTTTTTGTTTTTCAGCAATCATATAGCATTTCTCCTTTCTACAACCCCTATAACATTTTTAATAACAAGTCAAGCTTTAGCCCTCTATACCCTTAAACGTATTTTTTTAAAAAAATGCACCATGTGTGGTGCATTTTCTTAATTTTTTACGTTTAAGGGTGTAGAGGGGGTAGACATGGCAAATAAATGTAAGTTTCATGACAAGTTTCATAAGGGCTTTGAGATTAGATACGCGAAATTTCCCATGGACCCATCTGAGCAGAGGTATCAGAACCAGCTTTTAGTGAAAGCTGTACGCGATGTTTTGCGAGGAATATTGCGCAGAGAACCTACTGAGGAGGAAATGTTTGGGCATAAGAAATTAACAATTAGGCATGTAACACAGTCCGACACCCGTCCGTAATTATATTGCGACTTGACATTGCCTAAGATGTTTTTGGGGAGGATTCAAAAAGACACTTCAAAAAAAAGTGAGGTGTCTTATGAATTACAGGAATTCTTATCAGGGGTTGTTTGAGGTTTGGGAGGTTAAGAAGGCGGTTAAGGTTATCGAATCGCTCATATTTAAAAACAAAGTTCTAGAGAGGGAAGGATTTGATGACTTATTGCAGGAAGTATTGATGCATTGGTTATTTTGCCGGGATAAGTATAGGGCTGATGAACACCGGTTTGTGATGAAAAAGATTGTCGTAAATTTTATTTTAAACATTTTGAGAAAACGTAAAAGTAATAAAGACAAGGTTAATTATATGACAGCAGATATTCCATTAGATGATTTCTTTGCAGATTCAGATAAGAGCGGCATTGATGCAGATTTGGTGAGAGATGTTATTGGCGAGCTCTCTTTAGATGAGCAGAAGATATGCGAACTGCTTATGCAGGAAGGCACAAATTTTAATGACGTTGCTTTGTCGTTGGATATGCATAGAAACACTGTTTATCGAAAAGTAAAAAAGATCAGGCGTTTCTTTGAGGAAAAAGGATTGCATAAGTTTTTTTAGTTTTGATGGTGCATTTTCTTAATTTTTTACGTTTAAGGGTGTAGGGGGCAAAGATGAAGATTTGTAGATATAGATTTCATATTTCAATTAGTAAGAATGACATAGAACAACATCTGTCAGAGGCGATATTGGCAACAGAAGGTTTTTTTGGTCAGGCAAAGGCACGCCTTAATACAGCATATCTGGCAGCTAATAACAAAGTTGTGATTGATGTTTCAACTCCGGTTGGTGAACACACCGCAGAGGTTTTTACCTGGAGAATCACAAAGTTCTATGGAGAGGACTCATTCACAGTAGAAAGGATACACGATGAAAATTATTCGAGGGCTTAAGAGTATTTATAAAAGTTTAAGTAAATACAATCAGGACAGACTTTTGGAAGCGAATTTTAAAGTCAGAAAAAGGAAGGTGGTAAAAAATGAACAGTAAGCAGGATCTTTTTTTATCCAAAGAGAAACAATTGTTGAGGTGGTGCAGACAGAAGAAGATATTTTCCAAAGCGGAGGTTATTGCTTTTGGTTCAAACGTATATTATCTGCGAGCAGATAGAACAATTAGAGATTTTGTTCAGCAAGGCAGAGTCCGTAGGTTAAGCGCAAAAGAACAAACAGTCAAAGGACTAAAAGGCAACATGGCTTGGTATGAATTTGTAAAGGCGTGAACCTATGGCAAGAATTAGATATTTAAAACCAGACTTCTTTAAAGACGAAGATATAAAAGAGCTTCCATTTGAGGCAAGACTATTCTATCAAGGCTTATGGATTCAAGCGGACAGAGAAGGTCGCGGAGAAGACCGTCCTGAAAGACTTAAGGTTGATATCATGCCTTACGATGAGATCGATGCTGAGAAAATAATGCAACTGTTGGCTAACCCTAAGAAGAACGTTAAAAGACCGTTCATTAACCGTTATGAGATTAACGGAGAGAAATATTACCAGATCATCAGTTGGCAGAAACACCAAAAACCTCATAAGACAGAACGTGTTAGCGAAATCCCGCCGCCACCTAAACAATCTTTAACCGTTAAGCAACCGTTAAACAACGGTTACGCTACAAATATCACAGTTGGGAATGGGGATGGGGATGGGAAAGAGAATGGGGAAGAGATAGTTTATAAACAGGCTTCGCCAGCTAAAGCTGTTTCTTTAAAAACTAAAGAATTGCTAGATTTTGTTTATAAACAAGGATTCAATATTTATCAGCTTATTAATAAATTTAAAAAAGATGCTGGGTGGAGTAAGGATCAGAATATTGATGAGGATGTTTTGATTAAGATTTGTGATCAGTATCAAAAAGACAAGGGCAAGATTCATCAGCCTTATCCATGGTTTATAAGAGTCTTAAGAATGGAGAGTGAGGCTTACTTTGCTAATAAGAACGTTGAGGAGGGTGAGAGCTTGAAGAATGAAAACACAGGAAGCATGGCAGATATACTTCGGCATATTCAGGAAGGTAATAGATCGGTGAAAAGATAATGGAGAAAATATTTCCAACGATATTAATTGTGCTTGATGTGTGCGCAGCTGTTGTTTATTTCTATTGCGGAGATATTAGACACGCAGTCTATTGGCTAGCAGCAGCAACTATAACAGCATCTGTTACCTACTGAATGGAGGATAAAATATTTATATTCAGTATAGATAAATGGGTCCTTCCCATGGGGGCTTGGGCCGAGGGTCAGGTGAGGCGCATGTTGTCAGTGATAGTAGAATTTTTTTTCGATGTCAGTGTCAATTATGTTTTTAGAGAGAAAGCCTTACCAGTGTGGCATTTTATGGCAAACACATTGCAAATAAACGAGTTAGGAAGATGTATTTCCTTTAAGAAAGGCGGAAAAGATGACAAAAATTAACGTTAACCCTGACATTGCCGATGTCAGTATGTCAGTAATTAAACCAGCTCCATACAACCCAAGAGAGATATCAGATGAGTCACTTTCAGGGCTTAGGCAGTCCTTGGAAAAGTTTGGCATGGTGGATTTGCTTGTTATCAATAAACGCAATATGCGAATCATATCTGGGCATCAAAGATATAAGATTTTAAAGGCAGAAGGTGTTGAAAAAGTTACAGCGATCATGGTTGATGTTGATGAGGTTGCTGAGATGGCAATGAATGTAACGCTTAACTCGCAGGAGATTGCAGGGCAGTGGACAGCGGCTTTGATTCCTTTGCTAGAAAAGCTACGAACAGAAGATAACGATGCGTATATTGCGCTTCGATTAAAAGAGCTTCGTGATCAGGTGTCTGAATTTGAAATGGAGAATATCGGAGCAGGTAAGAAATTACCAGACGATATTCCCGAACCACCCAAAAAGGCAATAACAAAGAAAGGTGATCTGTGGATTTTAGGAGAGCATAGATTGCTTTGTGGTGATAGCACAAAAGAAGAAGATGTCGCGCGATTAATGAATAATGAAAAGGCTGATTTGTTTGCTACTGATCCGCCTTACTGTGTTGATTATACAGGAGCTAATAGACCAACAGGCGGGCGTGATTGGTCTGATGTTTATCATGAAGTCGATATTCCTGATGCGAGGGAATTTATAAAAAAGTTCTATTCTGTTGGATTGAAATTTATTAAAGAAAACTCGGCATTGTATTTATGGCATGCCTCCAAGCGTAGATCAATGATTGATGATGTCTGTAATGAATTGGGCATTCTTGTTCATCAGCAGATTGTTTGGGTTAAGCCTTGTGCTGTTTTAACATTTTCTTTTTATTCGTGGCGACATGAGCCTTGTCTTTTAATGTGGGTCAAAGGTAAAAAACCTGCGTATCGACCAAAGGATAAATCAATTGGAACTGTATGGACAATTGATTATTTAAAAGCTGGAGATCCCACTACGCCAGAATACTACACAGATATTTGGGAGCTTGATTGGGAGGGAAAGAAACGTAACACAGGAATAGAGCATCCAACAGTTAAGCCTACAGAAGTCTTTGCAATTCCTATGCGTGTTCATACACAGCCAGGCGATATTTGCTATGAGCCTTTCAGTGGTTCTGGCTCACAGATTATTGCGGGCGAACGTTTGAACAGGCGTGTTTTTGCAATGGAATTAGAACCTGTGTTTTGTGATGTGGCAGTTAAACGCTGGGAAGAATTTTCAGGTAAGAAAGCAATATTGGAAGGGGCTTAAGTGGCAGAACAGAATCAAAATTTAGCTGGGATCGCGCGCAAGAAACGTTATCTCTATTTAATTGAAAAAATGTATAGTGGAAAGCCTTTATCAAAGCAGGAAATAAAGGAGCTTGAAGATTTTGAGGCAGAGCCGCTTGATGAGGCAATTGTTAAAACAACTGATGAGGTTGCCAAAATAATGGATGTTTCGTGGCGTACGGTTTATCGGTGGAAACGCGACGGAATGCCAGTTACAAAAGATGGTAATTATAACCTAGAGGAAATCAAAAAATGGTATGAGGATAAAATAGGCAGTGTTGATGAAGGTGCAACAGAAGGCAGGGCATATTGGGATGAGAAGATCAGAATGTATAAGGCGTCATTGCTTGAGCTTGAACTTAAGAAAATGACAGGTGAGTTGTTGCCAAGAGATGAAGTAGAAAAGAATCGCATCGTAAGAATTATAGCTGTTAAGCGGGCATTTCTTGCTTTGCCTACAAGGCTTGCATCAGCTATGGCAATGAAAGAGCCAAGAGAAATTGAAGCAATTCTTTATGAATCTATTGCAGAAATTATTGATGAATTTGCAGGAGAAAGAAAACCTAATGTCAAAAAGAAAGAAACACAAGCAAATCTGGACACAGCAGGAAAAATCAGCGTGGAAGCGCCCGGAAAAGATAACAGTCAGCCAATGGGCTGATAACTATCGTTATCTTAATCCTGTTACGTCTGCTGAGCCTGGGAGATGGAAAACATCACGCACGCCGTATCTTAAAGGCGTTATGGATGCTTTTACGGATAGTCAAGTTGAGGAGATTACGGTTATGGCATCCTCTCAAGTTGGTAAAACAGAAGGTATGTTTAATATGTTGGGATATATTATTGATCAGGATCCTGGACCCACGCTTGTTGTGTTGCCTCGAGAAAATGATGCAAAAGGTGTTTCATATAATCGCGTGCTTCCAATGATGCAAGGTTCTCATATATTGCGTAATCATTTACCAAAACTCGCAGATGATATCACAAAGCTTGAATATCGTTTGGATAGGATGATTCTTTATTTTGCTGGTTCAAATAGCCCTGCGGATTTGGCATCGCGCCCAATACGATATTTGTTCTTAGATGAGATTGATAAATATCCAAAGTTTTCAGGTAGGGAGGCAGATCCTATTAAGCTTGCCAGTGAACGGCAAAAGACTTTTTGGAATAAAAAGACAGTTAAGGTTTCAACGCCGACTACGCGCGATGGTTATGTTTTTCGTGAGTATGAGAAATCAGATCAAAGGAAGTTTTATGTGCCATGTCCTCATTGCGGAGGTTATCAGGTTTTGGTGTTCGGGCAGATTAAATGGCCAAAGAAAGAACGATCAATAGAAAAAATTAAGAATGAGAGGCTGGCATGGTATGAGTGTTGTCATTGCAATAAAAGAATAGAAGATTATCAAAAAAATAGAATTCTGCTTAATGGTGAGTGGGTTCCGTACGGAGCTGAGATAGATGATGACGGCAACATTACAGGTGATCATATCAAAAGTAAACATAGAGGATTTTGGATTAATTCTTTGTACTCTCCGTGGCTTACATGGAGTGACATCGTAGCTGAATTCCTAAAATCAAAAGATTACATTGAGCTTTTAATGAATTTTGTTAATTCGTGGCTTGCGGAGGTCTGGGAGGAGAAGATTGAGGAAACAACGGTTGATAAAATAAGATCACTATCATGTGATTACACGCAAGGTGTTGTTCCTGATGATGTGTTCGTGTTAACAGCCGGAGTTGATGTTCAAAAAGATCATTTTTATTATGTTATTCGCGGTTGGGGCTACTGTGAGGAATCATGGCTTATTCGCGCTGATAGAGTTGAGTATTGGGAAGATATTGTAGAGGTTCTTTTTAGAACAGAATATAAAAAGATTAATAGCAATGAAACCATTCCTGTTTATATGAGCTGTATTGATTCAGGATATCGCACAGATGAGGTCTATGCTTTTTGCAGGCAATGGCGAGATAAGACAAAGGCTGTTAAAGGACAAGAGGAGATAACTGGAGGCAGATTTTATCGTGCTTCAAAAATAGATATCAATTCAAGAACAGGGAGTGTTATTCGAGGCGGGTTAGTTTTATGGAATATTAATGTCACACAATACAAAGATAAAATCAGCAGGCTTGTTGCGTCAAAGGATCCTAGGAAATGGCATATATTTAATAATCCATTTGAGGAATATTTAAGCCAGTTTACAGCAGAGCATAAAGTTTTAATTAGAAATAGAAATACAGGAAAAGCTAAAGAAGTCTGGCAAAAGAAAAAAGCGGCAGTTGCTAATCATTATCTTGATGCGGAGGTTTATGCTGTAGCCGCGGCAGATATTATCAGGGCTTTAAATATTCGACAAGACGGAGCAACGAGAGTACATCAGCAAATTGTAAGCAATGAACATAGTCGTAGTAGTTGGATTAAGAAACGTGATGGGGCTTGGCTATAATGGGCGGGCGATGGCTTAATAGGCATGATAATTGGTTAAAGAAAAGAAAGGCACAAGAACAAAAGGAACAGATTCCTGTTGATGATTGTGATTATGGAGTAACGTTTATTCCGTTACGATGTCCAAGATGTAAAAGCAAAAATGTGAGATGTTATGTCAGTCGCCCACCGGTGAGGTATCATGTTTGCAGGGAGTGTGGTGACCTAGCCCCCGAAAGTTGATCCACTTTTTATGATAGAATAACGATGTCAGAAAGGGGTTCAAAATGGGGAAAAGATTCAAGGCCGAAGAAATCGTCATGAAATTACGTGAAATAGAATTATCG
>Ga0222628_1000089_pt1 | contig 44086 bp, 40 predicted proteins | sample AntAcemetageno95_FD_179860 | JGI IMG/M metagenome (GOLD analysis project Ga0222628, IMG submission 179860) | Saline water microbial communities from Ace Lake, Antarctica - #95 | ecosystem: Environmental > Aquatic > Non-marine Saline and Alkaline > Saline | place: Antarctica: Ace Lake | collected...
ATTACTTACAGCTGTATCTATATCACCTTGATTTAATTTAGTTACTTTATCTGGAACCAATTCTGGCATTCCAGTTTCACTATTAATCATTATCTTATTTGTAACGAACTCCATACCAGCAAATTGTTGTATACCTGTAGCTAAACCAGAAATAATATCTCCAATTCCTGCTAATGATTGTACACCTGATTTAACTAAATCTCCACCGAACACACTGTATAATAATGCTCCCATTGGGTCTTTCGGTGCTTCACCTTCATTTATTTTACCAATTTCAGCAAATACTCTTGCTACTGACATTGCAACTCTAGCAACATTATCAGTTGCTGCATCAATTTCAGTTTGTTTAAGTTGTCTCTTCTTTACTGGTCTTAATTCTGGACCGTCCTTTGTTTCGACTACGTCATATTCTGTTATTGTCATATTAGCCCAATCTTGAACACCCTGAGCTAATCCACTCATTGTACTTCCTGCTAAACTTAATGCTCTAACACCACGACTTACATATCTTTTACCACCGAAAATACTTGCATAGAATGGGTCATTAGGAGATTCTCCCATTTCCAATTTACCAACATCAGCAAATGGTCCAGAAATTGCACTGATTACAGATTTCATACCTGAAGCCATTCTCTTAAAGTCTCTTTCAGTAAGCTTAACTTTCCTCTTAACTTTCATTTCACCTGATTTCTCATCGTATTCCCATACAGGTGCTGTTAAATTAGCCCATTCTTGAACACCTTCAGCAAGTCCAGCAAGTGTTTTACCTGCTTTGCTTAATGCCCAAACGCCAATATTAACTCTCATTAGCTTACCCCAATCAATCATACCAAACTTGTTTAAGAATGGTGCAGTGAAAGCATCAGCTACTGAGCTTATTACATATTTCATGTTATCAGCATCTCTGCTGGTAAATCCTAATTTCTTAAATACTACTAATGAAGCTCCAATTGCAACTAAAGCAATACCAGCTGGTATATACATTAAAGCAATAGGTACCATTGCAGCTGCTAATATCATTGAACTACCGATAGCGGCTATTGTACCAAAGAAACCTTCATCTCCATCTAAACCAAGGAACGCGTTTCTTATTCCACTGATTGCTGATTGTAATAATGATTCGTCACCATTTTCCCAACCACTAGCTTTAAATGTAGCTAATCCAGCTCCAATTAATACTAATGCAGTACCAGCAACTATACCGGCAGCTGCTCCTAAAATAATAAATGCTGCAACTACTGGTATTCCCATTAAACCAAATTCAAGGCCAATCATTGCAAGTGTAGCACCTACCATTCCGATTTGTTCCCAATCTCGTTCAACTGCATCTAATATAATTCCAATACCAACTCCTAATACTATCATTGCTACTGCACCTACGATTAACGCTGCAGCACCCATTAAAATATTTCCACCGAAGTTACCAATAAGAACTAATGCTAAACCGAAACCTCCAATGATAGCTCCAACCATTCCTATTTGTTCCCAATCTCTATCTACTGAATCAAGTAACATTTTTAATGCAACAGAAAGGATAATCATTGCTACTGCACCTATAATTAAAGCTATTGCTGCTTTCATCATGTCTTTAGCTCTTTGACCAACTAAATATAACATTAATGCAAAAGCACCTATAACTACTATTGTTTGTAAAATATCTTCCCAACTTGGGGCTAATTTGTGCCAGAAGTAAAGTGCTAAACCAAATATAACGATGGCAACACCTATCATCCACAGGGCATATGCACCTTGTTTCACATCTTTATCAACTTTAGATAATAACCACATTACTCCTACAAATAGTATTAATGTAAGAAGTATAGGCAGTATAAAGACAGCACCCATGATGTAAAGAGGTCCAATCAATGCGATTGCTATGCCGAATAAAGCGATTGACCAGGCGATCTGTTTTAAGTTCTGAGCACCTTCGCCGATTGATTTATCTAAACCTTTAGATGCAATTATTTTAAATATTGTTAAGAATATTCCAAGAACTAATAATATTGGTATCATTGAAAGCGCAGCAACTAAATAAATAGGTCCTGATAATGCAATTGCAAGTCCAAATAATACAATTGACGCTGCAATTTGTTTAAGAGCTCTCGCTCCACCTTCTAATAAACCATCTTCAAATGCTTCGAATACTCCACCTAAAGCCATTAATAATTTCTTGATTACGAATACAACTAATGGAACTGCAACAATACCAACTGCATAAAGCGGCAGTGCAATTACTAAACCGATTCCTAGGCCAATAATACCTAATGCAAGCATTCCTAATAACTTAGGAACCTTTAAGAAAAATTCAAATGCTTTTTCTGATTTTTTGAAACCTTCTCCCATCTTAGTGATACCATCAATAAGACTATCAAAGACTTTACCATCTACTGTACTGTAGGCTTTTACTGCATCAACAATCATTGTCAAACCTTTACCAAACATCTCGACTGTTACACCTAATGCTTGAAGTTCGGCAGCTTTCATTCCGTCCCCTCCACTAGGACCTTCCGTTATGGCGGTCTTAATAGATTTGTTAATTTCAACTAGTTGATTTATCTTATCAGATATGTTGATAATCGCAGCGAAGTATGGGTGTGATGAATCACTGAGAGCTAAATTAATCTCAGATAATTCATCAACCATAGCTTGCTGATTTTCTTGTGACATTTTCTCGAAAGGAGAAGCGAATATATTAAAACCCATTCAATCATTGATAATTTTTTACAAGTTACATTTTAGGTATCTTTATGCTAGGACTCTTTAAGCCTGTGGTTTTTAAACCAGCCATAGGAGAAATTCCTTTCATGTACTTATCTGCACCTTTTACGCCACTTGTTTGTGTTTTATTTATCGAACTTGACATGTTACCATATTGTTCGGCGCTTTGCTCTTCCTGGTCTTTACGACCATCTTTCTCTTTCTTCAGGTGCTCTACTAAATTATTTATCGTGTATTGATATTCATAAAACTCCCAAAGTTCTATCTCACTTGGGTTAATGTGTAAATGGTGCATGAGATAGAACTTCATTTTAAAGTAATTCTCCAGAGATATCTGGAAGCATGAAAAGAGCTTTGATGCCTCCAGGAAAGTCTACTCGGGTGGCGACCTCAGCACCACATTCTTGACATTCTTGGACTATATTTGGCTTAACACCAATCTTCATCTTTTCAGCAATAGCGTACACTACGTTATACTTAGTAGTATCCCAACCTTTAAAGTCTACTTCACCGTCGAATATATTTTTTTCTTTGAATCCTCTCCACTCAGTTTGGATATAAGGCAGAATCTGTGTCCACGCTTTGTCCCAACCTTCATCTTTTCTACGCTTACCATCTACATAGTCAGCTAGTACTTTCATCACACCTACTGATGGTGGTGACATTCTAATAATACCTGATGATTTAGTTTGGATGACATAACATCTTTCTTCTTCGCTGTAATATTTTTCAATATGTGCAGGTACTTCATTTAAGCCAAATGAATCAGGCTTTATTTCGATTGTAAGTTCTTCACCGCAATCTGGACATTTCTTCTTGAATTGAAGTCTTGATTCAGGTTCTGGGAATGTAAGGTCTCTAATCTTTAAAAGAATAAAAATCTTGTCTTCTTCTCTAATATCTTTCCAACTTAACATTCTACCTTCTGACGATATACGTACACAATTTTGTAGAATATAATTTAACTTATCTTCAATATCGAATAAGTCTCTCTCATTAAGTGTAGACCAATGACGAATCTCATTCACCTTTGCAGCCCTGATTTGCATCTTGATTCCTGCAAGGTAAAATTTACCAGTTGAAGGTAAATCGTCAGTATAAATACTATGCCATCCCATTAACATATCGGCACTTTCAAATTCTCCAGAATCTCTACCCTTTATGTTTACTTTACCAAGATTATCTTTACCTGTAAGTTCTTTAAGCTTCTCAGCTTTTTCTAAATAAGGGTCTTTAACCTCTACTTTTTCAACTTCTTGGCCACCATGTGCATTTTCTCCAGTCGCTTCTTTTCTTTCTACGATTTCACGAGCTTTGTCTTCAAATGCTTGATTCTTTTTTTCTTCGTTTTCTGCCATTTTGATTAATTTTTTCTTGTTATTTCTTTAACGTCTTTCTTTACGAAAGAATCTTGAACCTTGTTTTTTTGTTCGTTATACAATGCAATTTCTCTTTGTAAAAGATTTCTGACAAATGTTGAAAGTGGTTCTGGTCTTTCACCATCATCAAGCGCTTTAGTAAGAATCATTTTATTTAATTCTCTTAAGCTTTCTTTAGAAATTAGAACTTGTATCTTTTCTGTTAATTGTTCTCCCATTTCATATTATTATATTTTTATAGTATAATAGTATTTTATATATCGTATCACCCTAAAAAAACCGGAAAGTAATTCCGGTTTAAATATGTTTTATTTAACTTTAAGCTAATTCTTCTTCCCAATGGTCACACTTGAACGCCATGTCAATTGCTACTGGGTCGTTAGTTCCATATTCTAGTGAATCTGCTAAAGATAAACCATCTTTTGGAAATACGTGAAATAATGTAAGCTTTCTAAAAATCTCACCTTTTCTGTTGTACTGTACAATAATTAGTGTTCCAGTATAATCCTTCTTCAAGCCCATTTCGCCTGTTTCTGGGTCATATACCTTCTTATACCAGTCTCTTAGAGTCTTGTATATGTAAAGTTGATTTGATTCGTTTAAGTTAAGAGAAAAGTTAACAGTTACGTCAATTGATGTAGTACCAGGCATTGCAGCAAAACTTCTATCTGCGAACTTATACTTCTGACCTACAGCATCTATTGCAGGATTAACTCCTCCAAGACCTCCGATACTATTAACATGCTCTAATAACAGGCCGCCATCTATACCATTAGGTGGTAAAAATGTTACCTCAAACAAGTTAGGATATACTGGGTCCTCTTGTTTACTTGATGCTTTCGATACTTTATAATGTGGTAATGCCATTTTTCTTTAATTTTTTTCTATCTTTGTTTATATATCTATTCCTTTTAGGGAATTGTGATAAAAGGAACCTGCTGAGCAGATTCCTTTTTAATTAGATTTTATAAATATTGTCCTGTCTGAATTGCTCCAGTCTTAAGAACTGTTGTTCTGTGAACTAATATTTCAAGTCCTTTTGTAGGTTCAACGTAAGTATCTAAGATTCCCATATTAGCATCTATTACGTCTGTAGTGTTGTTTGTTGTGTCCATAATGTTTTTATAATCATATACACCGTTATCAACTCTTACTGACTCTAAGAAATTATCTGCAAGAGTCTTGATTTCAAGTCTTGTTTGTGGAGTGTTAAACTCAAATTGATAATTCTTAAGAATTTCTGCTACACCGTCTTCGATATAAATTAATACCTCTCTAACGTGAGTACTAGATAATGCTGATTTAATTGACTGCTGAGCAGTTTTGTTACCAGCGATTTGTAAACCAACGCCTCTTTGGAATATAATTGGATTGATTCCGAATGGTTCAAGATTATCTCTGTCTTCTCTATCGAAATTCATTTCTAAACCAACTACACCTTTACCGCTTACAACTCCTCTTCTTGGACCTGCTACGATTGACCAAGGTAGCGCATTTATATACTTAGCAACAAAGTTATTAGAAACATATGCTGCAGGTGGTACGTTAATGTTCTTACCTCTATCTCTTACAACGATGTAAGGAGCGTAGAAAGAAATATAGTTTGCACCATTTGCAAGTGATGGAAGTGAATAAACTAATGTAGGATTCTTAGTTAAATCTCCACCGTCTTTAATAAAGTGTGTTTGTAGTATTCCATTTGCATCTACGAATACAGGGTCAGTTGACTTCTTAAAGTCTTCCATTGAAGGTGCACTTGCTAACGCTAAAGCATTTTGTCTTCCTTGTGCAAGGATAGAGAATTGCTTCTTAGATTCGTTTGCAATACCTTTTCCGAAAGTATCAACAATGTATCTGTAACTTATAGATTCTTTATCTACTAAAGCTTTGTATAAGTTCGTACCTGAACCGATTGTCTCATCTAAAATTTCATCAATTCTATCTTGAGTACCATTAGGAACATGGTAGTTACTTCTTAATGTAAATCCGTTAAGTGCAAATAATTTATAATACTCTATAACTGATTCAATTTGCTTGTATCTTTCTATTGTACTTACTCCACCTACTACGCTAAGTTTTACCTTCTCATTTGTAGTTACTGTAAGTGTATCACCTGATTGAGAAATTCTATTAACTTTCGTTAATCTTGATTCTCCAGCTGGGCCAGTTGCATCTGCTACGATATAATCACCTACTGCAATAGCATTGTTATATGTTGCTGCTGATAATGTAAATTGATTAGCTCCTAATGAAGTTATAATATTCATTACTGCATTTATAGCGCCAGCTAACGATTGAATTATCTCTATTTCAGTTGTTGTAACATCGCCATTAGTATCTTTATAGTTACCTGCTGTAAATGCTGGTAATTCTGAAAGAGTAGCTACTGTTAATGTTGCTGATGTATGTGCTTTTTCTAATACTACAGGAACTGAATAATGTGTTGCTGCTTGAAGAACTTCGTTACCATCAAGGAAACCATAAGTTCCGTCATCAACTACCATTGCAACTGCTGTTGTTTTAGAGAATGAAAGGAATAACGTTTCGAATGAAGCACCTGTATTAGCTACTACTGCATCACCTGAAGTTAAAATACCTTCATCAAAGTCATCATATAGTCCATTAAATGGAGCTGATAAGATTCCGTAATTCACACCGTCAAAACCGTCTGATACTGCAAGAGTTCTCTTTGCAAAATCTGGTACTGACATGAAGAACATTTTATTAGTTGCTCCTGAAGTATCTAAATGAATAGCATATCCATCACCTTCTACTGAAAGTCCGATGTATAATTTACCACCTGTTTCTTGAAGAGTTACTACTGGTGCCCAATTGTAGGTTCCAGCTTTCACCATTAGAACGAATGAACCTACTGTTCTGCTTGTTCCTCCTGGAGTATTATTAAATAAACTGCTTTCTATTTCACTGTATTGTGGATGTGCAGTTGGTCCACTTGCTTGTACTATAATCTGGTAGTTAGCGGTTCCTGAACCAGTTACTGCTGCTACTGACATTGGAGGTGTTGCTGTTGCACCGCCAGTACTTGCTGGTATAATATCGAAGTTAATATCGTTTGCTGTTGCAACAACATCAAAATCAATAGCTTCCGTTTGACTCTCACCGTAGTTTAAATCATCCTTAATCAGTCTATCATAAGATAGATATTGGATTCTATTAAAATTCTCATCTGTATTAACTGCATACTCTAAATTATGACCAACTAAATCAATACCTGAATAGTTACTACCGTCATAATTAACTTGTTTAACACCTGAAAGGATATCACCTGAATCAAATAATTCTTTATTGATTGCACAGAAAAGTCCTGTTTTACTTGTTTCAAAGTTAACAAGGTCTTGTAAGAACATGTTGTTACCATCTTGGTCAATAAAATCTGGAACAAGTGTACCAGTATAAATTGCTAAAGTGTTAACTTCAGGTAAATTAAGGAAAGTCTGCATTGATGACTTTATAATTCCTTTTGTTGAGTGGAAATAATCTGAAAAGATTGGGTCAATTGCAAGTTTAGCATAATCGCTATAGTCTCCATCTAATACAATCACATCAACGAAATAATCGCTAATATAGTCATATTCATTCATGAAGTCAGGTACATTTTCTGCACCGTACCATTCTTTTGCAATGATATCAAAACCTGAAAGATTTTGAGCTTTTCTTGTTAAAACCGTGATAGGTTTTTGCTTTAAATTAACTAACTGAAATAATTCAGAGTTAGTATTTAAAGTTCTTAGCATTGATTCCGCTTCTGGGAACCAAAATTTCTCTTTATTATAGAAACCTGAGTATAACGCAGTCTTTTCAGCTGAGTTTGCTAAGGTTGCTGATGTTGAGAATGTTTGATAATCAATCGTATCAACTGTTGGGCTTTCAGTATCGTTGTTTAATCTTAATAGATTTAATGCAAGGATTGGGCCTCTTTCTAAAGCTGTTAATGCACTTCTGTGAAAATAACCGCCTTTTCTTTCCAATGTTCTGTCAATACCACCGTATACTTCCTGGAAGAAAGCTGGGTCGTTAATGAAGATAGGAGTGTTGAAAGGTCCTTTGTTTGAATAACCTACAACTAAACGTATTGTCTCTGAAGGTACATCAGCTGTCTGACTTCTATCAAATTCAAGTCTATATACACCTGAACTTTTAAATTGTAATAATTCTGGACTTAATGCCATAGTATTCTGGATTTTTTTTCTTTTATTATATATCCGCGTTCTTGTTCTTTAATTCAAATATTTTATCTTTACTTAAAAACCTTCTTAATGCCTTTAACTAAGTCTTTCTGGTCAGTTATCTCACCAAGCTTAGTGCTAGTTTTAAAATCGTTCCAATATACAACGCCACTTAGAACGTTGATAGAGATATAATCTTCACCTTTTTTGAACTGCACAACTAAATCAATTGATGCATCCATTCCTGTATTATCTATTACAGGCTTAATAGTGCTATCAACTTCTGCAGGATATCCTGCTCCATTGAATGCATCTAGTATCGTAGCAACCATATCAACACTCTTCTCTAAAAGAAATTGACTGTGTGATTCTGTTATAAGTTTACGCATATTATAATCTTCTTATTTTATGTATTTATCCCTTCAATAGGTCGTAAATATCATAATGTAAATCTCCATCTGTTCTATCTTTTCCTTTATACAGAATTTCTTCCATATATTCATGAAGTTCATCATCTATAATATCTAACATTTCTTCAATAAAATCGGCATAATCTACTGTGTTCACAAACTCTGCACAATTGATAGATGACATAGCTAAATCATCATTACCTGTTTGGCCACCATAACTACCGTTTGCTAGTTTACCAAATTTACTTATCTCGTATACTGTCATATGGTCTGTAAGCTCCATTCTATTGAGTTCTATAACCTTCTTAAAGTTTTGACATAAAATAGGTTTATTGTCTTTTTTAATTTTTAATCCGTAGTTTAACGTTTTTGCATCATGTCTGTGTTTAAATTTAACTACTGATTCCTCATCAAAATCATTTCTCTGTGGGAAGATAGTTGATAAGTATTTCATCATTACTGCACCGTATGCATTGTATTCTATGATAAGTTTTACATTCTCTGAATAGAATAAGTCGTAGTTCAGTATATAAAGAACTTTAGCAAAATCTTCGATTCCATGTTCATTACTTGAGAATCGGCCTACTTGTTTCAGTTTAAAGAAGTCGTACATAGCTCCTGGACCATGCATCTCTTTAATTTCTTCTCTACTTAATGGAACTACTTGGAACATATTAATAACGGAATTGTCACCACCATTACCTTCAGCTATATCAATACTGAACACCCAATAGTTACCTTCATTCTCAATTTGTTCAATATCAAAATTCGGATGCCATGTCAAATGATTCTTTACATCAAGTGCTGCTTCATCAAATTCTTCAAACTCATGATAAACATAATGTCTCATATCCTTATCCATCTTCTTAAGAACTACTGCATTAAGAAGTAAACTTGAAGATGCAATAAATTGGTTACCATATTGTCTATTGAAAGCTTCTTCACCTTTAATACCACCGCCAAGCATACCAACTTCACGTTCTTTCCAAGCATCATCTCTTCCAGGTACTTGCCACCAATCTACTTTAAATGGATGGAACTCACTCTCGCCCTTCACTGCGGCATCATAAATTTCATAGAACTTATTATACCCGTTAGGTGTACTCGTTATTATAATTCTTGATATCTGAGATGAACTCAGAGTAGGGTAAACGTTCTCAAAGAATGATTCTACAATATTAGCTTGAACGTGTGCAAATTCATCAAGGAATAATAAGTGAATTGTAAATGAGATACCTGCTTTACCAGTTGTAGATTGACCTACTAAACGACAACCATTATCAAATTTCATATTGGTTACATCATACTTAAGAATACCTGGCTTCATAAACCAAGGGAGATTCTCAATAATAACTTTCGCTTTATCAATAATTTCTTTTGTTGTATCTAATTTGTTAGAAAGAATAAGAGCATTCTTATCAATATTGAATACTAAATACCATGCAATGAAAATAGCTGAGCAAATAGTTTTACCAATCTGTCTAGATGCAAGACAAACGTTAAATCGATTGTCGCAAAATGTATCAAGCATTTCACCTTGATAATCTCTTAATTTAATGGTCTGTAAACCATCATCTGTCATTACAGTTGCATATTTATTTGCAAAGTAATTAATATCTTTAGCACATTTCTTAAGTTCAGCTTTCTCTTCAGGTGTATAAGCCCAAGCAATGTTACCTTTCTTAAGTGTAGGATTCCTATCATAGAATGGAGTGCCACCTTTTACTTTATAACCTTCATCAAGAGCTTTTACATATTCGCTAACCTTTTTAGTCGACCATACGTTTTTATCTTTTGATTTTATTTCACTTTCATCAAATTTAATTAGAAACTCGTTCCCCATAATAATTCTTTCTTTTTACTCTTCGATGTCATCAGAAAATCCATTCTTACTACCTTCTTCAATAGCATCATCATAACCACTTTTTCCTGCGTCACCGTAGTCGCTTTCTTCCAGCTCTACTATAGTTTCTTGTTTAAGTTCACCTTGAAGTTCCTGCATCAAACCCTTTGTACCTCTAAAGACTGTCTGGTCTTCTTCGTCATCATCGGTTGATTTTAATTTCTTCTGAGATTTACTTACATCACTGTATACTTCTAAGTCTCTTGATAGTTTCTTAGTAGCTTCTTCAGCTGCCATTACATATAAGGTCTGACTCTTAATCATATCTAATTGTGACCTTTGTAAAGTAGCAAGTACTTCAAACATTCTTGGTGATAATTCTCCACCGTCTATTTGTCCTAATAATGTTGTTATTGCTCGCTCTCCTGTTTCCATAAGGAATATTAGTTGAGTAAGTTCCATCTCTTTCAGCTTTAAATTAGCTGTGATGTATTCTTCATGTTCAATTATGTTCTCGCTTAAATAAAACCTAAGCATTTGATGTAGAGTTTTCTTTGCTTTAATCTCAGACTTACTCTTAATATCAACATAATCATGTCTAATTCTATTACTTACAGGCGGCAAACTTTCACCAGGTCCTAAATCAATATCATCGTCATTGATGAGAGAATCTAAAGAATCTCTTATCTGGTTAGTTTGTTCTGTATTATTGTTCTTCTTCGCCATATTATTAGTTTATAGTAGTATTGTATATATCAAAAACTCCAAGTTATCTTGGATTGGTTAATTTCAGCATTCTTTGTTGAGGTTGAGCATTGTCTACAAGTAAGGCCATTTGAGTATCACGCACTACAAATTGATTCAATACAGCTGAATGTTGTTCTTCATCTATAGCTGTTTCGAATATTCTGAAATTAGTCAAATATACTGGGCCACCAAGTAGCATCCAACTATCATTAGAATCTATTGTAATTGGAGCAGATATTGTTTTTACTTCAGAGAACTTAAGTTCAAGTGTAGTATCTTGTGCTTGTGGTCTTGTATTCTGTAATGGTTTATCAAGTTCATACAAATATAAGGCTAATTGATTAAACTCATTATTCAGACTGTAAACAACTGAGTACCACTTATCAGTATCGAACTTATCAAGTTCATTTGAAATATCGTATAAATATGTTGTATCATTTATCTTCACAACAATGTTACCATTCATGATTTTAAAGTACATTCCATCATTACCACCCTCTTGATTGTAACCATAAATTGGAATTGCTATCTCTTTAAATAAACTCCTAGGTGATGTAAGAACGACCGCTGTGTCGAATGTTTCGTTTATTGTAAAATTATTAATGTCTATAATTTCTTTAACTCTTCTTAAGCCATCATACATTCCAGTACCAGTCAAGTCTATTGTATCACCAACATCATATCTATGTTTCTGACTAGTTGTTATTTGAGCGTAACCTGTATTATCTACAATGTCAGTAATAGTCTTAAGTTTTATTTTAGGACCATCTGTAACTTCTGGTACCCATTTGAACCAAAATGTAAAAGCTCTATTATCAGAAGTTTCAATCTTGTTCGGTAACCTATACTTAACTGCAAGTGTAGTATTATCTACTTGGCTTAAATCATAATAATGTTTGCTTACGATTGTCCAGTTGTTGTTTAAGTTATAATCAGTTATAAGTAAATCTACGTTTAAGTCACTTCTTACGAAGTCATTAGCTTCTGTACCGATTGTCTTATATTGTTGAGGCTTAGTAACTTGTTCGTACTCATCTTGTTTCGTTTCTCCGAAGACATCATCTACACTTACTACTAAGTCTTTAAGTTCTTGTTCTTCTACACTTAAGCTATCAGCCCAAGATACATTTTCTCTATCTTCCCATTTCGTTAGTTTAACTCTCCAATATGTATACTGGTTATTATATTCATCAGCTAATGAAACTGAATTTACTTGGAACATTTTATCAATACGAGGAATGTAAACGTAATCTCTTTCCTTTGGCATTGTTCTAGCTCCAAATGCTTCATGGAACGGTTGATACATCATATGAACTTCAAAACCTTCAAATCCCATACCATCAACGGCATTGAATTGAATCTCTTCAGTTGGAAATTCATTGTCTGGTACCATTATTTTGATTTCTTCTACGGCAGTTACTGAATGTAATGTATATTCACCTAAGATTGTATCTTCTGTTCTTATTTTTGGGTCTACTTTATAATACTTAACACAGTGTCCAAATATGTCATTCACTAGATTTCCTAATTGATTGTACATGTTATTAGCTGGTCCTAAATCATATGGGTTAAATAAGTTGTCACCACAATTATCACATACTGTGAGGTTAGGTACACCATTATTATCCCAGGGGTCTTCGCAACATACAGTCTGAACTACTTGTTCTACTATACCTGCTTCAGTTTCTGCTTCTAATCCAATAGAAACAAATTCAAGTTCGTGACCTGTATCTAATTCACAAGCTTCATACTTATATTCAATCCAAAAATCATTTGCTGGATTAAGAACAAGATTCTGTAAAGCTATATCAGTTAAAGGCATGAACTCAGAGAAATTCTTATTATCAGTAGACCATCTAAAATATCTACAGAAATAGTTTTGAGTATCTTCTCCAATAGTTTCGTCTTCATAACCATTGATTTGAGTTAGACATTCATATGGTGAAACGAGTTTTATAACTATTGCATCACCAGCTTCATTTACTTTAGTACCATCTACCATTATTCTTCATTATTTTCTTTTTCCTCGGCAGGTTTAGTTGCCGTCTCAGCAGTTTTCTTTGGAAGCTTTGGCAACGTAGCTGAAGGTTCTCCGCTAGTTCTCAAGTGCTGTCCTAAGACATACAGCGCTATGAACCCAGACAGTGCAGTAAAATAAGCTGCAAGTTGAGTTAAATCTGTTTTGCTGATGATTCCATAGGTGCCAGCGATTAACCACATTGCCATACAGGTATATGTAACTAATTCTCTTTTTGATTTTGGGAATAAACCAGTTGGGTCTTGTGATTTCTTCATAGTTTCTGATGCAATATAAGTACCTACGTAAGTTGTAAGTGATGCAAAAAACCATGAGGCTTGTGACCAAGTGGTATCGTACCAAGCAGCTAAACTGCCCAGTAATAGCCATAATAATATAACGACGTATATCATTTTAACTCTTTTACTAAAATAAGATTTTTTTGACATATCTCTGGCGCCTTTTGTTTATTTATCGGCGCAAGAGAATTAAAGTTATTTCGGGTAGTCTGTAATAAGTATACAGGTGGGATTGTCCATTTCTATTTTAGGATTTATCAATTCAGATACGAGTTCTAAAATAAATGTATAGCGGTCGACCTCAGCTGATTCTACACCAACTAATTCTACGAAGAGGTCAATTTTAGTTAAAAAATCCATTGTATTGATATGTACATAAGGTGGGCCCTTTCTGAACAAATCTTTTGGCATTAATCCAATATCTATTAAAAATCTATTGAATATTTTCAGCTCTGCAGAATCTAAATGAGTAGGAAAGTCAAGTATTGAATGAATTACTTTGAAGTCAAAGTTGATAACAGGAGTACCTTCTGGACCATTTGGCCATAAAAGTCTCGATGTATTTTTAGCTTCTGAAACATTTACTGTGAAATATCTCAAATTTGAATATCTTTCAAGTAGTTCACTTATAAAGTAGATGCTATTGACCTTCTTTGAAAACTCCATAGGTGTTGATGTTTTAATATCATCTAAAATACCCTTTAAGTTCTCATCAATCACAGCCCTCATATCCCATGAACTTACTGTAAACTTATTTTCAGATTCTACTCTGTAATACAAAGAGTTCTGTTTGATAATTGAAAGTAATTTCTGGTCAAAATAATTGTTCTTGAAAAGGGTAATATTCATAAGAACTGGTACATCAGATTGATATTGTTCATTCATGCTCTTCTATAGTTTTTTCTATTCTTTCTAACTCTTCTAATATTTCTTCTTTATAAAATTTCATTGCATCATTAAAATCTCTTCTGCTTATCTTTTGCTTTCTTAAATAGAATACGATTGTATCTTCAGATGGGACAAATTTTGATTTAGTCTTCTCTTCTTTTACTTTCTTAGTTTTTGTCCAAACCCATTGTGGTGTACGATTATATTTACCACCAACAAGATGCCATAGATTTGTTACTGCTACAGGATTGATTTTATTTATATTAAACCTCTCAGCTGTTTCTGGATATCTTATGGCCATAAACCTGTTCATCATAAAACGATGCTTCTTCTTTTGATAGTTAGTTGCATCTTTATATTTAGGGTTATTACCAAAGAATATCTTAGTAAAATTAAAAAGCTTGTCATAATCATCCGGAGATGATTTGACTTTAACTTTCTTTTCTTTTACAACTTTTGGTTTCTTTACTCTTGGCTTTCTAGCCTTCTTTTCTTTTGCCATTAAAATAAACTTTTAATGTTTTTTGGTGGTCCTGCAATTGACCTAGTTTTTTGTACGATTGCATAGTCAGTTCCTTCAAGTATTAATCTATTTGATGTTACACCTGCAAAGTTACTTAGACGTGACTTATGGTCATCTTTAATTAATTCGAACATTGAACGTTGAATTGCATCTGGTACAGTTTCAACATGTAAAAGTATCAAATCGATATTATGTTCAAGTCTGGCCATTATAGAAGCTTCAGTATAATTAACTCCCATTACTTCTTTTATAAATCTAACAAGGTCTTGCTTATAAGATTCATTAAAAAGATATGTTGAAGAGAACCTTCGGTTCTTTTTCTTGAATAAAGCTAAAATCTCTTGAGCTTTCTTTTCACTTATTTTGAAATTCTTTTCACCGTTTTTAGATGGTTTAAGACATACTGATTCTACGTTGTCACCTTTATCTCCTGTAAGTATTTTAATTAATACAAATTCATCACAGAATATCTTTTCTACTTTAAGACTTCCTTTCGTTACAAGTCCTTTAAGCAATTGTTTCTTACTTTGACCCATCAGTTCTTCGTCTGCAGCATCCATCATATCTAAGAAGTCAATTTCTCCCATATCTTCTTCGTCTTCTGCAAGTTCTAACCATTTGTCAAATCCTGGGTATACACCAATTCTATGTCTGGTGTTATCATACCAAAGTGAGAATGCTTCTGTTGCATTATTGTAACTAACAAGTTGAAGTAAATCTTTATCGCCAGTCCACATTATACAGTCTTCACCTAATGAATTTAAGTAAGTTGACCATGCAAAAATCATGTCATCACCTTCAGCTCCTGCTACTTTCTCAACAATGATACCTTTATCTTCAAGAATACCTTCAAATGTTTTCATTATACCGTGAACATTCTTCCAGTGAATACTGGCATCTGGTTTACGATTTGCTTTGTAAGTAGAATCATAGTCTTTACGCCATGATTTTGAATCGACTACGAATACGATTCTGGTAACGATATCTTGAAATTTACGTACTTCACTTGCAAAATCCATTGCGAGTTTCTGCATGAAAGCTTTCATCTCCTTTTCAGATGCCATTAATTGAGTGCTAATTGTCTTACCATCAATTACTATAGCTGTCTTCTTAGGTTTAGGCATTACATGTAGCCTACTGTATATAAAGTAATTACCGTCAATTACTAATGTTGTTTCTTTTCCCATACTAAATCTTATTTTTAAATATAACAATTAAATTCGCCTTTCCAAAGTTTAGGCATCATTAATTATTGATTGAATTGAATAAACAAGAGAAAGCATCGTAATGACTGGGTCTATAACATGAACTCTCTGATGTTGATGTTCTGCAACTGTAATGATGATTTGTGGAATGAACTTAGCTGCCTGTTTTCTTTCCATTTCAATATATTCAATAAATTCATTACCAAGAACTGATAATACGTCATCAGTCCTGTTAGCATACTCTGACACTAAGAATTTATAATTCACAACTGGGTCTATATTATTGAAAACAAGTTCGAACAAGTCTTTATAAACTCCATGGAATTTCTTTATATTGTCCATCGTAATTCTATCAACCCCTTCATGGATATAACCATTAAGCTTTTGTAGAATACTTCTAAAATCTGGAAAGTACTTCTTAACAAATTCAACTAGCGCTTCTTTATCAATTGCTACACCTTCTTTTTTACAAATCTCATAAAGTCTCTTCATGTACTTAAGTTGCAGCTTCTTAGACTCTTCATTATCAAAGTCAAAGTTGAAGTTCTCAAATCGAGACTGTACTGCTTCAGGTAACTTATTGATATAGTTTGTGGTTGCAATGAACCTACTATTATTTTTAAACCTATCCATAGTACCTTTAAGTGCTTTGAAAAACTGTTCCGATACTCCGTCAATTTCATCAAGAATAACTATCTTAATTCTACTCTTACCGCCCATGATATCGGCAGTTGAACAGAAGTTAGTTATTTTTGTACGAATTACATCAACACTAGTTTCATCAGATGCATTAATATAGATGTAAGGCAAATCAAAATGCTTACATAATGCAAACGCAGATGATGTCTTACCATTACCTGGTGAGCCATGAAATAAAAAGTCTTGATACGGGCCTTTATATAATTTTTCCAGAATCCTTTCTGGGAGAATAAGTTCTTCTAAGTTATTAGGTTGATATTTCTTAATAAGAACTGTGCTATTAAAATCTCTCATATGTTTTATTATTTGTTTATTATACTAATTCCTAATTATAAGTTTCAATATATAAATAAAGTGCTTAAATAATAATTTTCTATGACTAAGATAAAATTTAAAGTATTATCATTTGACGGATTTATCAGCGAAAGTTTATCTGGTTTAAAATCTGCGAAAGATAAGAAGAACAAAGCTGCTTCAAGAGCAGGTGATTTAGAAGGACGTTCTGAAAAGAACCAAGCTAAATATGTTTTCTATGATGACAAAGAGAAATATGAAAAGAAACATCTGAAACTTCAGAATGATATCAAAGCTGAAGATGATAAAGTACAAAAGGAAAAACTTAGAGCAGAACTTAATAATCTCAAAAAAGAATGGAAGACAGAGCAAGCGAAATACAAAAGCGCAATAAAAGCAATGTAAGAAAGAAAAGACGTGCTAAAAGGAAAGCTAAGAATAAAAAGACTCACAGGAGAACATATAAACTAAAGCGAGTACATTTCGGTTGGTGGAAAAGAAGATTCAATATAATGTTGGACCCACTTAAACCATTTGAAAGAAATGTTCTACTTGACAACCCCCTATTAAAATATTCTGCAGATGATGACCAATTCGTTCTCATACTCTTTAAGATGTATGACATGCAACGGGATGCAAAAACCCATAACAAACAATTCATTAATCCTTACAATGATAGTATAACTAATTTTAAAGAGATTCGTAAAGCTTCTAAGAATGTTAATTGGAAATGTGCTATCTGTAGTGAAAAAATCATTTCAACTATTCATAACTTTGATGTAGATAATTTCTTATGCCCTATCTGTATGGAAACTCATAGTAAAGGTCAATTTGTAGATGACCGTATTGTACAGTCTTCTGTAAAATTTAGAAAAGCATGTGAATATTTATATAAGCATCAGGAAGAAACCTATAAAGAATTTGTTAGGAAGTCCGAACAGGACAGTCGTTAAGTGCATCTTCTACTGTGCACTTTGGAATACTTCTTAGTTTTGATTTTGGATTTGCATTCCATAATTCGATACCTTCAGTTTTAAGCAGTTCAAATACCCCATCAAAGTTACCAATCATATTTCGTTCATAAATCTTATGGTCGTGACGTATACCGTATCCTTCATGCCAATGAGTCTTTCCATCACCAGATTCCATATCGAATCCAAGTAAGTAAATCTTTTTAACACCTAAATGGAAAGCTACATTAATTGCAGCAAAGCCAGAATTGTTTCCAGCTCTTATAAAGTTTGGTCTTTTATCTAGACCTGTCCTACCTGATGTAGTTAATAGTACTACGTCTGGCGCGAGGCTAGGTGCATTTCTACAAGTAACCTTAATACCTTTAAGACTGTCTATAGCAGGTTTATTCCAACGATAGAATCTCGCATCCGTCCAGTATACTACTTCTGACCAGGGCATAACCTGAAAAGCTTTATTAATAGCTATTGTATGTTTACCTTTAAGTTGATTCCAATTGAAATTTTTAAGAGATGGGCCACCTCCTACGATATAAACAGTATCACCATTCCAGATTTTCTTAAGCTTATTGTTCTCATCTCTATGAGGAAGAACATGTGTTCGTTTAATTTTATCTTTAGGTACTATCTTTGACATCTTTTGATTTTTAATAGGTGCATTAGTAAATTCCACAGCCTTTTGCTTAGTCTGTTTCTTAACAATACTAGGTTTTATATTAACTTTACGTTGAATGTTTCGATTAATTGGCATACTTAGAAGAGATTAAAAAGGCCTACGTATTGTAGGCCTTCTGTTGATTATTTATATAAGTTTTTTAAAGCTTCTGAATTAGCTAAAAGATTTCTTATGTTTGATATGTTGTGTTCTACTTTTTCTTGAGTTTCATCAGCTGTTGATTCTTTCTCTTTCCAGAATGATACAGAAATTTCACCTTTGTCGTTAGCAGTAGTTGGTTTTACTTTCTTAATAATATCTTTCTGTTCATATTTATCTAACTCTTCAGTAGATGGTGTTGATTTTGACCAACCTGCATCTTCTAATTCTTTAGCTTTTGTTTCATATTCGCTATTATCAATTTCTTCTGGAGTATCTTCTTCTTTCTTTTCAGGTTCTTCTTCTTTCTTTTCAGGTTCTTTCTTTGTACCACCTGCATCTCCTAAAGCTTTTTCAATATCATCAATTGCTCTTGATTGAGCTGATACTTCTTTTGCAGCTGCATCATAGCCAGCAGTATCACCATCTTCTTTAGCCTTGTTCATTTTTTTAACAAGTACTTCCTGTTCACCTTTTGCAATGTCTAAATCAGCTTGTGCCTTTTCAGCATCAGAAGGTCCTTTTTCTTCGTCTTTAACTTTAGATGTTGCATCAGTATCAGCTGTTCCACCAATCTTTGTGATTTTATCTAAATATTCTTTTTCTTTTTCTTGACTAACCTTTCTTGCGTCTTCTTTATCCATCAACTTATTAATATCTGTAATAATAACCTGTCTCTTATGAAGTAACTTATAAAGGTCTTTCTCTAATTCATCAATCTTATCTGATGCAGCTTCATCTACACTTTCTTTCTTTACAAGGTTTTTAAGTTTAGAACCAATTCCTCCACCGTCATCGTCTTCAGCATCTTGCTTATCTTCTTTCTTTTTATTTTCAGCATCTTCTGCATCTTTCTCTTCAGCTTCAATTTCTCCACCAGCTGCTTCAATATCTTTTGCAACTGCTTCGATGTTTTTATTAATTCCATCTATTTTTCTTATAAGAGGTGCAACTTTTTCTGCAGAACCATCTTTAACATCTTTAGTGTCAGCTTTAAGCTTATCAGTCTCGTCCTTTAACCCTGCTTCTAATTCTGTAGAGGCTTGTTGAAGTTCTTTATGTTTTAATTTGAGTTCTTTAATCTTATCAGGAGCTAATTGAAGTATATCTGCATTGTCAAGTTTGGTTTTTGCAATGGCAGCTTCTGAATCAGCTTTGTATTTTTGATGTATTCTACCTAAATATTTAGAACCACCTATTTTATCTGTAAGTTCTTGTTCCATTTTTTCTATCTGAGCCTTTCTGTGGTCAGCTTGTGCATGGAATTTATCAGTTTGTTTCTTAAGCTTTTCTTTTGCACCTTTAGCTTTTTCTGGGTCCATTTCAGCTATGTCAGCTTTCTGTTTAGAAATTGCAACCTGATGATTAACGTCTTCTATCTTCTTAGAACCAATAGCTAAAGTAGCTTGTTTAACTTTCTTAGCTTTTCTTAGATTTGATATTGCTTTAAATATACCAAACCCTAACAATCCAGCACCACCAATTGCAACTCCTGCTGCAGTCTTAGCTGTGCTGAATCCTTTATCTAATAACGCACCTAAGTCCTGGTCTCCTTCGAAAAGAACATTAGCTTCGTCAATTATTTCAGTTAGACTTTTTTTTTATCCTCATCTTCCTCAGCTTCTTCAGCTGCGGCAGCTTCTTCTTCTTCCTTAAGTTTCTTAGCTTCTGCTTCTTCCTCTAATTTCTTAGATTCTTCAAGTTCTTCTTCTTTCTTCTTAGCTTCTGCTTCTTCTTCCTCTAATTTCTTAGATTCTTCAAGTTCTTCTTCTTTCTTCTTAGCTTCTGTTTCTTCTTCTTCCTTAAGTTTCTTAGCTTCTGCTACTTTTTTAGCTTCTAAAGTTTCTTCGTCTTCTTCTTCGTCATCATCATCTGACTTAGTTGCTGCAGCTTTTTCTTCTTCTTCTTTCTTCGCAGCTGCTTCTTTTTCTTCTTTCTCTTTATCAGCTTCTTCGCCAGATTTTTCAGAACCTTCTTCTTCGTCGTCATCGCCTTTTTTCTTTTCGGCATCTTCTTCCTCATCAGATTCTTCTTCTTCGTGCTCATCGCCTTCTTCACCTTCTTCTTCCATTTGGCCTACAAATTCTTCAAAAGACATTATCTTATTAAATTCGTTAAGACTAATTACAGTGTCTGCAGTTTTGTGTGCTACATAAAGTTCAAAGATTTCTTCATTCATATGCTGAACATATAATGATTCTTCTATATTACTTTCATTCAATGATTTGAACTCATCAAATACTGGTGATTTATTTTCTTTAATACAATTATCGATATAACTGTCAAGTACTTTAATTTCCATATTGTACAATTTTTTTCTTTGTTTATATATCTCTGACAAATACTCGAACCATTGTCAAAATTAGCTGAGAACCCAGCTGGTTTATCATGTCTTACTTAAGTTATTACAATAGAATGAATCTACATCATTGTGCGAACTGACCTAATCAGTCTAATTAGTATTTCAATGGTATCATATAACCCAAAAAAAGGAACTCACTAGGAGTTCCTTTATAATATAATTAATCAATCGATTAAATCATTTGGAAAGTGCTGAAGTCAACACCGAATGTGTAGTAATATAATTGAGGGTGGAAACCTGCTTCAACTAATGCATATCTAGACTTGATAGCAATTTTAGGAGCCATTGTTCCTTCTGCAATTGTAGATACTGATTCTGCCATTAAATAAGGCATGAATACAAGACCTGGTGAATTACCGTCACCTTTTCTTCCAACTAATACTCTGTTGTCATTCCAACCCATATATGGGTCAACGTATACTGTTACGCCTGCTACTTGTCCTACTGGATAAAGTGAACCACCTTGTTGATTAAACGTGTTGGCCATTGCGTAAGGTACGAAACCTGAGATATCTTGTAAAGCTGTTGCAACTTGTCCGTTAGTTACTGCGAAGTTTGCTGCTCCTCTTCTACCTCTGATTGATACAAGGTTACTTGCTGCTAAAATTCTAGAAAGAATTTGTCTTTGAAGTGTTCCTTTGTTATCACCTGCTGTTGGTGTTGATGCTGGTACATTACCAGTAACTACTGCATTTCCTTCGTTGTCGTTTCCTAATGCGAAAGTTGTAGTACCACCTGTTGCGATGTATAATGAAAGCTGAGTGCTATCATAAGCTTCAATCTGGCTATTATTAGTGTTACCTAATGCGAATAATCTGTCTAAGATATTCTTGTTAATTGATTGAGTAAGTTCGTTAGTAAGAATTGCTTCTACTTGAGCTACTGCGTCAATACCGAATTGTTTTAAATCTTGGATTTGCTCTCTAGTAACTGCTGCTGCTACTTGGAAAGTTTTAGCTTCAACTGACTTGTTGAATAAACTAAGACCCATAATGTTATCTTGTTGTGATTCACCTTCGCCTCTTGAATAAGGAGAGTTAGAATTAAACGTAGAACCAGCAAGTCCTGATAATCCGCTACCTGAGAATCCAGTAATATGGTCTTCAAGTGCTTTTACTAATTCAGCTGCACCGTCTATTTCTAGAACATCAGTTGATGCATTCTGTGTAGTATGGTTAGAGAATAAGCTATTACCTGCTGTAATTGCCATACCTAATGTGTCGTTAGGAGTTGCAAGACCTTTAGCATAAGTAGTTGCAGCAACACCTGTTGAAGTTTCTACTTTAAAGATTGGATAGTTATCAATTCTAGAGTTACCTACAAAGGTTAATCTGAATGTTGCAGTTGTTGAACCAGCTGCTATTTGTGTGTATGCTACATCACCTTCTGCTAATGCCGCTGCTCCAGTTGATGCTGTTGCTGGGAATTTAACTAATAATGGTGCTTCAGTTCCATCAGTTCCACCTGTTACAGCGCCGATAGTACCACCTGCATATACAAAGTCTAAATAAGTCATCATTCCAAGAGGACCACTCATTGGAATAACAGGTACTAAATCAAGTCCAATAGTTTGTGCTGCTACTTGCAATGCAAGTGGAAGTAAACTATAAGCTTTGTCACCAGAACCAGTTGTTTGGCTAGTGAATGCATTTTGTGTACCTGGGTCACCTGGAAGTGTTACTGGTCCCATACCTGGAACGTTCATACCTGGATTAAGGTGTACTAAGTTGTTCGCATCTTCGTAAAGATTGTGAAAGTGAGCGTATTTCGACATCCAACCAAGTTTATTAGCGTCTTCAACGCCAGTTGCTTCCTTGATAATAGGAGTCCATGTTGCTCTAACTTCTGCTTCGTTTATAAGTTTCATGTGTATTTTTACTTTTTTTCTTTTTCGTTTGTTTTTTTCGAATGGCTTTTAATATTTACCATTCATTCTTTTAACAGATTGGATTATATATTGCGCTTTCGATTCGTCAATTGCGGTATTTTCAACTTTCGCTGTAGTTTTACTTTCATTAACTTTCTCAATTACAATAGAAACATCTCTTAAATCTCTTGTTTGCCAGAAATTATCAATCTGGTACTGAGTGTCTAATTTTGAGTATTTCGATTCGGCTATAATCTGATTCTTTTTAGCTTCGCTTAATTTATCCCATGTTTCACGGTATTCTGTTCCCATGTCTCTGATAAATCCAAGACCATCATTCTTTTCCTCTGGCTTAATTGCCGTTTCATAAATCTGTTCTACTTGTTCTTTATTAAAGTAGTTCTTGCCTTCAAACGCCTTTACAACGACGGTTTGTTTTTCTGCATCAAGTGCATAAAATCCGTCTTGCTTCTCTTTTGGTAAAAATTGCATGAAATGCATTGTACCTTCTACTGTTTGCTTCTTAGCAGATTCGAGAATCATATTTAATTTTTCTGAAATTTCTTCTTTATAATCTTTTGGTTTAGTTTCCACTTTTGTATCGTTTGTGTTCGTATTAGTATTCGCATTCTCTTCAACATGAACTGCTGCAGATTTGTTTACGAATTTGTTGAATTTTTCTCCAACTGTATTTGAATAGTTACCAACGTTCTCAAGATTACCTTTAAGGTATTCGGTATAGTTAACGTGCTTGTTAAAACCTTCACCTAAATAGTTTGTATATTTAGCTAAATCATTTGAACTTTCACCTATATATTTTGAGTATTCTTTTATTTGGTTTGCTCCAGTTGCTACGTGCTCAATATACTTAATTGCTTTTTCTAATTCTGCACCTTGATACTCACCAAAGTTAATACCTTGATTAGTCTTTTCTGCAACGTGGTTTAAATGTTTTACTACGGTTTCTAATGTTTCGCTTAAGTAATTGCTAAATTCTACAGATTTGTTAGCACCTTCGCCAACATGTCCTGAATAATCTTTAACTTTATTTAAACCTTCAGTAAGATAATTGTTATGACTAACTAATTTATCTACGTTACCACCGATATAGTTAACATATTCAAATAATTGATTAACCTTCTGTGCTATTGCTTCAGAATATTCAATACCTGATTCTGTTTTGGTTTCTTTCAGTGCACCTTTTAAACCAGTGATTTCTTCTGAAATATATTTTGACCATTTTTCAAAATCCGGAGTTGAAACAAATTTATTATCTTCCATGTTCTCAGGGTTATTTTCTTTAATATATGTATCGCGGAAAAAGTCTTCTGGTACTTCAAAAACATGAACGTTATCATCATTTGTAAAACCGTACTGCTCATTCACTCTTTTCAGCTGTGCATTTGCAAATCCAGGGTCAGCAACTAAGTCATAAGTAAATAATTTCTTAATTCTAACGTGTCCATTAGATTCTACAACACCTGCTGCTCTAGATGAGATATGAAGTGGTACGCCACCTTCTGCAAGTGCTTGGGCTTCTTTACCATGTGTAGTATCCAGTAATCTGATTCTTCCTAATACTTGTTTAGATTCTTTATCGTATTCTAGTTTCTCTATAACGTGTGAAGCTTTTGATAAAGAAACGTCAAAGTTTTGTGGATGGTCTAATTCACCTAATAATGTTCCAGCGCCAATTTTCTCTTGTAAGCCTTCAATCTGTGGTAAATATTCTGATTCATCATATATTCTTCCGTTCTTATTCTTGACTCCTATTTCGCCAAAAATACCTTCAAACACATAATTACCATTTTCATCCTTCTGTACCTGTACAGCAGGAGCTGTCTCTAAAATTAGAAGGTGTTTTAATTGTTCTGACATATATGTAGATTAATTTTTTTTTATATATTTATATATCTTGCGAAAAACTTAGTGCATTTCGCACAAGATATTAAAAATCAATATCGTCTTCGCTTCCGTCGCCTGCATCATCTGCTTTTTTCTTCTTTATGGCTGCGTTTTTCTCTAAATCAGCTGGGGCCATTTTTAAGAATCGTTTGATTAAAAAGTCGAGGTCGAAGTAAGGTACGTCATTCATATCTTCATCAGTTTCAACTAAACTGTCTCTCATTGTAGATATAAAATCAACTCTCTTCTCGAAGATTTCCATTTCTTTTAATTCAGCGAACATGTTTTCTTCATTGAATTGAAGTGCTACGCTAGTTTGAAATGCTGAGTCTTGTTTAAGTTCAGGAAATTTAAGTGCCATCTGTAAAAATAAAGGCTTAACTAATATCTCTTGGAAACTTGAACGAAGTCTTCTTATAAATTTAGCAAATTTTATTTCTTCTCTTATTAAACCATCTGCTGACATTTCGTAAGTTGCTGGGCTTTCTGTATCGAATCTACTGAAAGGAATTTTAGAAGCTAACTTTAACTTATCATCAAAATATTTTAGTGCATCAGTGTCACTTAAGTCTGGACCTTCATTTGCTAGTGTTTCAATTTCAGGAGAATCTCCATCTTTTTGTGGTAACCAATATTCTTTATTGAACTGCATCATTGGCTTACCATTTACTTTAAGGTCAGCTGATTCAAAATCGAAGTCAACCACCTCTCTATAATTCTGCATTAACTGAGCTAACGATTGTTTCGCTCTAGTTTTAGATTTACCACCTACTGGAATAATAAACTTCATCTTGAAAGAAGCATTTGTCACAGCCCATATAACACGAGTGTGTTCCATTATTCTTAATAAGTTGAATGAACGTACTAAACGTTCTACATAGCTTACTCTAGAAGCTGTTGTAATAGAACCGTAAGATAAGTATATGATTTGTGAATCAAACATCATTCTCTCTTTTCCTGGTACATCTTTAAACTGATACCAAACTTTCTTATTGGTTTGTTTATCTACTCCTGGTACAAGTGTAACTGCATCAAGTTCTTTAAAACCAATAATCTCATCTTGCTTATCATTGTAGATAATTTCAAATGCAAGGTAGCCGTCGATTAACCACTTTCTAAAGTAGTACCATGCTGACTGGTCTTGATTGAAACCAAAATATTGGTAAATGTTATTAAATGCTTTGTTCATGTACTTCTCAACGTTCTCAGGAACATCAAGGTTTAATAAGTCGCCATAAGCAAAGTAATTCTTACTGTCGTATACTATTGTCTCATCACAAAGCGTATCAAGGATGTCCTCGATTTCATCTTGCATTGAGAATATTCTAAGTTGTTCTCTTTTTTCTTGGTAGTCTCTATCAAAGAAGCCAATTTTCTTCTTAAAAGAAATATCACTCATTGAAAGGGCCGCAAATGGGTACCATAAGTCATCATCTGCTACGCCAAATGGATTTATATTCGTATATCCAATTTGGTCTTCTATAATACCAATACCTTGAGAATTACGAATAACCATGTCATCGTATTTCATTCCGAATGAACTTAAATCTTGTAAGGATTTCGAAATTTTTGTAGGAGCGCTGAACGGTCCAAATCTATCTAACCAACCTGGCATATCTTTTTATTTTTTAATTATTATTGTTCTTTTTATATATCATTAGAAAAGTTTTTTAAAGTTCTCAGCTTCAAGTTCATTCTTTTTGTCACCAACTGCTTTACCTTTAATACCATATTCTTTCATTACTTCATTTCCTTTAACTGTAGGCTTGAATTTTAAGAATGCTTTAACCATCTTTAGATTCATATTATTCCATTTTGCAAAGGTCATTAAATCTTGTGGGCCGATTTTGTTAACACCTGCCTGCGCAATCTTCCACTTGTTCTCAACAGCTAGGACTGTCTCTGGTGTCAGGTTCATAAACTCCTTAAGGAATATAATATCTCGAGTCTCATCTGCACCATACTTATGCTTTGTCATCTTCTTTATCAGATTATCATCATTCATTCTAACTAACTGAGCAAGATTGATAATCCACTTGTTTGAATTAACAAAATTGAAGTCAATATCATACCCTGGTAATATCATTGGGAAGAATCCATAGTCTTTTAATAATCGAAGTGGGTGTGTAGTATCTTTAGCCTTAGAAATAGTTTTCTTAAACTCATCACGAATCCTTTCAGGAGAAACTCCATCTAAACTATTGTCAGCCTTTAGAGCTGATTCAATTGCCTTATCTGGTTTAGAACCAGCAACACCGGCAAATCTAATTGCTCTTAGTTTTCTAAGTGGGTCTTCATCGAATCTAGCTTTTGCATCTCCAACAGTTCTGATTTTATTATTCTCTAAATCTTTTACACCGCCGACAAGGTCTACGATTTCTTGAGTTTCAATATCATAGAACAAAGCGTTAATAGTTAAGTCTCTTCTTAAAACATCTTTATCGATTGTAGAATACTTAACGCCACCATCTGGTCTACGACCTTTACCTAAATCTTCTCTGAATGTTGCAATCTCAAATGGTTCGCCATTGATTATTGCAATTGTCACACCTAAATCTTTAGATTTTCCACCGTCTATAGTTTTGTACTTACCTGCAATTATCTTATCTACTTGAGCAGGTGTTGCATCAGTAGCTACATCATAGTCTTTAGGTTTCTTACCTAATAAAGCATCACGAACTGCTCCACCTACTACGTATAATTTGAATCCACTTTTCTTGAATAATTTATGAAGTTCCATCACTTCACTAGGTAAATTCAATTTGAATTTCTGTGCTGCTTCTATAAGCAGATTATATTCTTTAAATCCTTTTACTTTCATTTCTTAAGTCCTTTATTTATTTCTGCTACATTTAAGTATGTTACCTTTGGCCATGAGTCATATGATAGAACATATTGTTCCGACTTTCTACCAGTTATATATGTTCTTACTGAATGATTAAAACCTACTCTTGATAAAACTCTTACTAAGTTATTATAATATAAACCTATTACTTGAGCTTGTGCTTTTGCATTTCCTTTGTTTCTACCTCGAATAGCAGCCTTGATATTAACAGCATAAGCTTCCATTATTTTATCCATGATTTTTAATCTAAGCTGGTTTGGTAGAAAATTAAGATTTATTCCAATATCGTTCCCATGGTCATCTTGTCCCATTGAAAGAACAACTGGATTTGCATCCCATGATTTCATATTCTTTATCGTCTTTGGGTCAACATATTTGAACATGTATATCTTACCTCGTTTAAATCTTTCATTAGTCTTAACTAACGTTGTATCTTTTGAATCTCGTTTAGCTTTGATGTACCAAATTTCAGCATCTCTTATTGCTTTACCTTGGCCACCAGCCTCTTTGATTTCTTTTCTTATTAAGTCTTTTAATAATGTCATGATTTAAGAAATTTTTCGGTTACAATTATAAACTCCCACCCTCTTTCTCGAGCATACAATGTAGCAGCTCGAGATTTAAAGAAGTTTCTGATATAAGTTTCGACTGCATACTTATAGTTTTTAACTGCTTGTGTAGTCTTACGTTTTGGTGGTTTTGGTTTAAGTGTTTCTCTATAAGGTTTAACCTCAACGAGATAACTTATCTTATTCCCAGAAGGCTTCTTTACTTTCATATAGAAGTCTGGGAAATAGTCATGATATTTTTTATCTCTTGGATTATAGTAACGAACTTTGATAGGTTCAGAAGCCCATTCAATAATATTGTCTGTGTTATCACAGTACATACAAAATTTAGTTTCCCAACTACTTCTACAAATTATAGGATATGGTCCAATATATTTGGCCGGCCTTTTTGGTTGAAAGTAACTCTGTTTCCACTTTGATTTTTTTGAAGGTCTGTTCCTTTTTATGTTCATAGACTATATATCCCATCAGAAGAATCGCTACCGTATCCAGTGCTATCTAAGCTAATGGTTCCAGCATATTTCTTTGGGTATAATTTGTTCCAGCCTTTTGCTGCACCTTTTTTAGCTATCTCTGTATAATATGCAAAGGCATTCTTATATTTAGGATTAAATCCATTCCAATATTTTAAAAGGTCTAATTTAGCTGAGGATGCGCAATCTTCTTTATCTGCGACTTTAACATAAGCAAGTTTTCTTGATACACCATCTGCAATAAGCATCAATAGTGTAACTGCTCTGTTAGTTAATTTACCTTGTTCTTTAGATAAAACTATCTCCGCATAAAGTTCTTTGTTATTAACGGGTATATCCTTCTTTTTTCTCTTTTTCGGTACTTTCTTTACTGCTGGTTTCTTCGCGGCAGTTTTTTTCTTACTAGCTGCTTTAACTTGTTTCTTATCAGTTGTTTGTTTTTTAGCCATTCTGTTTCGTTTTTTAGAATATGTAAGTTATATCGTTGGTACTGCGATAGTTTCAGGGTTTTTACCCACAAAACTGCCGGCGATATGCCGGCAGTTACTTTTTATAAATTTGTTATGTTTGGGCCTTATTCTACGGGCTTAACTTCTGATTCTTTGTGAGGGTGAGTAGTTCCATCGTTATACATTACGATATACTCTTCGTCATCTGAACTCCAACTTTGAAGTGTACCAATCATACCGTCAGAACATTCAACCTTTGTTCCTGGTGGAATATGGTCTTCGTTTGTTGCTTCTGATACTTTAATTTCACCTTCTTTAAATTCTTTAGTGGTTCCGTCATCGTAAGAAACTAAGTAAGTTCCTTCTTCGTCACTGTAACTGTTAATGCTTCCACCATCTGAAGTCTTTGTACCTGGTTGGTATTTAGCTTCATTTGTGTTTTCTGCAACAACAATATCACCTTCTTTAAATTCTTTAGTGGTTCCGTCATCGTAAGAAACTAAGTAAGTTCCTTCTTCGTCACTAAAACTATTAATACTACCACCGTCCTTTGTTTTCGTACCTGGTTTGTATTTAGCTTCTACAACTTTAGCTTCGCCAATTGCATTGAACTCTGCTTGGAATTTATCAAGTTCAGAATTAACTAATGCAGTTGCTTCTTTAATTGATTGATTCTCTTGGTCCGCTTTTGATAAATCTTCTTTCTTTTCCTTTAAGAATAAAATCTTATCTAAAAGTTCTGATTTTCTTTCTTCAAGTTTAGCGGCTTCTTGTTTCTCTGCTGCTAATTTCTCAAATACTAAAGTACTGATATCGTAATTAAGAGCTTCTTGAACATCTTTAACTGCATCTTCTACTTTCTCATACATCTCAAATGTATTACGTCCCATATAAGTATTAACTTTATTGATGTATAGATTTTCATCCATCTTCATTACGTTAAACTGAAGGCCGTTATGTTTTCTTGAAGTGATACTTCTAACGAAGTCCAATTCTTTAATTTCTGCTAAGTTTTCATAAGTAGCTACAATTACATTAACTGTATTCTGCTCATTCATTCTATACTTACCTGTTGTTAATAAGAAGTTTCTAAGAGCACTTCCATCAACCATCTCTTGAACTTTACCGTTGAACTTAAAAATAGGTTCTTTTGTTTCGCTTAAAGATAGAGAAACCATATTTTCTCCTTTTGAAGTTACCATTTCACCAGACTTAAATCTGAATGTTTCTTCGCAAGCCATTAAAGTTATAAATAAAGCGTTTACTTTATCTTGTGCAAATGGTATGATTGTATTTTCTTTCACATAGTAAGGGCTACCATTAAGTGCAAATAAAAGTCCACCTTCATGTTCTACTACATATGAATGTCTTTTAAGTACAAGATTATTAGCATCATCGTCAATATCTTTACTTAATTTAATATTGTGTTCGTAAATTGCATTAAGTTGCGGTATCCATCTCATGCCACTAACTTCAGCAGTAACTGCTTGGCGCATATCACTCTCTGTCATTAATCTAAGTTCATCAAGTTTATCAAGACCTGATTGGTAGTATTTCTTTGCATTACTTCCATCAAGTGAAGTATAAGCTTCTTCAACAGCAACGCCCATTGCATTTGCAGTAAGTGCTCCTTCTACTGTTCTAATAAATTCACCAACTGGATTCATCCAATCGAATGCTCTTAATTCTTGAACAAGAGATTTTGCAAGGACAGCATGCGATAATTTGTTAGCTGCGATTTGTCTTTGAGTATTAGTATATGTAGTCAAAGCGATTTGTTGTTCGTTCAAGTTATTCATAATAGCATCAACCTCAGTTGGAACCATTTTTTGTTGACCTGCTTCAACAGCCGTATTATACTCTACTAATGAACCCTTAAGTTCGTTAATTTTGCCAATAGCTTCGTCAATTCTTGATTGACTCGCTTCAGCCACCATAGGCTTAAGATATTTGTCGCAAATATCATTAATCTGACCGATGTAATAAGCTTTTGAAGAATGAACATTATAGCCTTTCATAGCTTCTTTCAATGTATTAATTCTTTCTTCAAGATTTAATTTTTCTTTAATAGTCATTGTTATAATTGTTTTTTTAGGATAATACATACTAATCCCAAACTGAATCTTTTCAGCGGGTATTCCCATTTTATCAAGAATTACGCAGACTTGCTCTGGTGTTTTTCCTGATTTTGCAAATTCTTGCACTAATGCCTGTAGATTATTACTCATATCTCACATTTTATTTGGTTTATATATCATTTGTCTTGCGTTTAATTTTCCTACTCATGTTTCTTATCGAAAGATGCGTCTTGTCTACTTTTTAATACATTTTTCTCAACTTTAGCAATTGCATCACTAGATTTTTCACCAAAACCAGTTAAACCCATACGAGGAGGTGCGGTAAATGTATTATGTTCTATCTCAAACATTCTATTACCAGCAAACTGTTCGTGTTTAAAATCAATTGAAGGAATAAATGCTAATGCCTCAAGATTAAATGTTACTTTATATTTCTTATCATCATCAAACGCAAATTCAATTGGTCTTTCTTGTGTATAATCTTCTGGCATCTTATAATAACATGCTACTCTGAATGTTGCTTCATTTGGGTGGCCTGCTTCAATATTAAAAGCATTGTTCTTATATAGCCTCTTGATTAAAGCTTCGGCAATTTTGAATGTATCTAATTGACTATCAACTAAAACTTCAACATCAAAGCCGAAAGTAATTGGTATCATCTGGAATTGAGAATGAAATGATTTCATCTCTTGTCCTACTAATCTATTATAGGTACCATAAACGTATTTGTTAAGTAATGAACCTGAGTCAATATTCATAGAAGTCATATTAAGAATACCTCTTGGAAGTTTCTCATAATTCGTCTTAGCATGTTCACCTTCTGGGTCTCTTACACCGTCATTTAAAAAATGTTGTTCTAAGAAAGCTTCATCTCCAGCAATTGCATACATGAAAGGTACTTTTACCTTATCTCTCGTGTCTTCGTCAGTTTGTTGGTAGTAATAAATCTTCTCATTTAAGTCAGCTAAAAGGCCTACGAATATCTGTCGTATGACAGAATCGTCCTTATTATAAACTAAATTGTATGCAGGCATTCATTAATGATTATTTTAAGTATATATTGCTTATTGGATTGTTTCTACATTAAATTTACTAAAACCGTTCTCTCTATAGATTTCAATCTTCTTATCAAACAATTCATGAGGTAATACAGTATGGTTGATTACGAATGCATTAATGTTATTTTCCTTGATAACTTTATTAAGAATCTTTAGAATAGAATGTACACCATCTGCATCAATTGAACTGAATATTTCATCTAAGAAAAGTAAGTTTAATTGTGGGAAACGAAGTTTCAGCATCTTTATAATAGAGATGATAATAACAAAATCAGCTTTCTTTTTCTCACCTGTACTTAATGTACTAGGATTAATTACTTCACCTAAATGATTAATCTGACAATCAAAATGTTCATCAAATCTAATTTGAAAATGTAAGTGCATTTCATTTGCCATCTGGGCTATTGATGTATTTAGAGCAGGTAGAATAGTCTTCAGTGCAAGGTTCTTAACGCCCTCATCACCTAATAAATTTTCCATCATGTTCAAGAAATAATCGTCTTCCGATTTTCTTACTTTTGTTTTAGATTTTGTTTTCTCTTTAACTTTGAACTCATCTATTAAACCTTTAAGATGGTCGAATTGTTCATCATCATTTGTCTTAAGACTTTTAGCTATTTCAACTAACTCATTCTTATATGTTTGAATCTGTGTAGATAAAGCTGAGGCCTTTTGCAGTACTGCATCTTGCTTATTCCTATTATCATACGCAGTTTCTTTAAGCTTGTCAATCTTTAATTTAACACCATCCATCTCGATAGGTAATTTTGCAACTTTAACTTCTGCAGCTTCTTTAATTTCTTTATGGAAGTCTGTGTTAAGTGGAGATTCACATGTCGGGCACTTCTTTTGCTTTCTTAAATTGATTTGTTTCTGTGCTTCAGTAAGCTCATCTTTCTTACCATTATAAAGAGTTCTGTGTTTATCAATTTCTTCTTCAATAATATCATATCGCTCAAGCAGCTTAGTACGTACCTCGGATAGTCTATTCTTACTTGCAACTAAATCCTTAAGCTTATCTTTAAGGTCAGTTATCTTGCTGTTCTTTTTGTTCTCAGTAATCTCTTCAAGAGATTCAATTTTCTCATTAATTGAAACGATATTATCTGCAAGTTGATTTAATTCATCATCCACAGTTTTAATTTCATCCTTTAAATCTTTACGATTGTCTTTAATTACTTTAAGCATGTCATTGAGAATAGAGAAACCGAATAATCTATCAATGATATTTCTCTTATCTTTATTGCTCATGTTTATGAATGACTTGAACTCAGTAATTGATAAGATAATAATATTCTTGAATACGTGAAATGGAATTTTAAAAACTTCTTTCTCTAAATATTCTTGTACGTTTGATTTACCAGCTTGGTCATAATCTACATTATTAATCTTAACACTGAACTTCTTAGGCTTTAAACCTCTTTCAATTACAACATTATTGCTACCACATGTAACATCTACTTTAATAGTCATGCCACCATTTATCCTGTTAGGTAAATCTGCAAGATTCTTGCCTTCAATTTTACCATATAAGCCAAATACGATTGCATTTGCAATTGTTGTTTTACCAAAACCATTGCCTCCTGTTACTAAATAGAATGAGCTATTTTCTTCTTCGAAAATTATCTTCTGTGCTTCATTACCGTAACTTGCTATATTCTTAAACTCAATTGAATTAATTCTCATACTCTTAAATTTCCATGTTATATTGATACGCACATGTATCGTGTAGTTTCTTTACTTCATTAAGTAACTTAGATTTAAGTTCTTCTTCAAATCCTGTACTCTTAATATACTTAGAGCAGAGGTTCATTATATCAAATTGTTTGTATATTCTTTCGATTTCTTCAGCATCTAGCTCCATTAAATCTGTATCTATATAACAAGATTCATCATAGATGTTAGGTTCTACAAATCTAGCTAAACCATCTATCTCTCTCATTAATGCACCAAGATTATAACTGGTTGATATCTTTGCTGGTATGTATAAATCAACAAAATTATTAGTTATATCTGCCTTAAGTTCTTCTAAAGTTTTATCTAAATAATTCAATAAATGAACTTTAATAAATTTCGGACTTACTTTATTCTCAATAAAAGCTTCCTTACCTGTTTCAATATCAAGTATATACATGCCTTTTATGTTATCCATATCTGAACGTGTCATTTGATATGGATTACCAATCATCTTTACATTTCCTTTTTCTTGTGAATAGTGAATGTGACCAGAATAAACTCTTTTAAATCCTCTGTATTCAGTTGTTGTGATTCCTTCTCTGTTTGTAACTTTAGCATTCAATTTTAATCCTCTAACTTCAGAGTGACAAAATACATAATCGCTATCAGCATATTCAACTAAAGTATCAATTTCTTCTTCCTGATTTCTTCTCCAGGGCATTAATAAACATTTTTCTCCAGCCCAATCATATTGAATAGGATTCTTATGTATATTAACGTTTGGGATATTCTTTAAACCATCTAATGATGTAATCTCATTTGATTTCTTTCTATACAAATCATGATTACCTACAATAATATGAACTGGTAAGATTTTACCAATCTCTGTATATAAGTCAATAACGTAACTGTTGATAAGTAGGTTTATGCTTTGACGATTATCATACATGTCACCTAGGTGTAACAAAATATCACCCTCTCTGTAATTCTTCTTTATGGTTGGGATTAAAACTTTCTCATGAAATTCTTTCATGATTTCAAACCATTCCATTGAGTTAGCTCTTGCTCCCCAGTGAGTGTCTGTAACCATAAAGATTCGTTTTACATCTTTCATACTCGGTCTTTTATTTTAAAACAGTCTGTTTATCTTTTTCTTTTTGTATACATCTTTCGCATCGTTAAGTTCATCTAACAATTCGTCTTTAAACGTATTACTAAGAGCATTGTAAAACTTAGCAGGAAATACATCAAAGTAGTCAGTTAATACATCAAATACTTCCATTTTCCTGTACTGCATCTTAAGGTTATTTATCACCGTAATATAGATTTCATTCATTTGAATCTTCGTGAGTTTCTTCACTTTACCATCCGAATCTAAAACAACTAAGTGTTTAAACTTTCTTGAAGTTCTTATTATTGTGTCGACATCGTTGAATAACATGTCATAATGTACCTGGTCTTCTAAATCAATATCACTTCTGTCTGAAGGTTTAAAACTCATTGTTGAATCATACTCAGGAGCTGATTCATTGAATTTGTTGTCAAATATTTTGTCTTGTTTAGTTCTTCCCATTTTTTTTAATTTTGATTGCTACCATCATATTCATCACTCTCGCCGCTACCTGCAGCTCCACTCCATTCTTCAGTTGATTCAGTGAGTCTCATAAATTCGTAGTTAATTGTTAACTTAAATCTCATATTTTTACCTTCGCCATCTCTAATCTTTAGGATTTTAAGCCAATACTCAGGTGGGTCAGATTCATACATTATCTTATCTTGAATAATTGCATACATCATATCTGCAGTATGTGATAGACCAGCTGATTCAGCAATATTGTTCATTGTTATTTCAGTTGAATCATAACCATCTCTATTAATCTGAGTTGCAGTAATGATAAGCCAATCATTTCTAATTGCCATCGCTCTAAGGTCTTCAGCTATTTGCTTCACCTTCATGTAAGTATTATCACTATTAGGGTTTCTATAATTAGCTAAGATGTTAATGTAGTCAATTACTACTACTTGCATCTTAATACCCTTAACTTCTTCAAGTTCTTTTAAATATGCTTCGATATCTAAAACTGAAAATTGTGATGTTGGTACATGTTTAATAAATAATTGTCCAGGAGGTAATAAACCTTCTGACATTCTATCTAATTTTCTCTTAATGAGATTCTTGTCTCTTGCTTTCTTTGCATACTCAGACATTCCAATATTAAGAGCATTAGAACCAATACGTTTCACAAATTTATGTGCACCCATTTCTGCAGAAATTACTGCAGTGTTGTGACCTCTTTTTACGAAGTTCACGGCATCATTTGCTAGGAAGATAGATTTACCAATGTTTTGTTCACCAGCATATACAACTAATGATTGTTTATCATATCCACCATGTGTTACTGCATCAACGGCATTGTAACCTGTCGTAATCTTTTGTTCTTGTTTCTGGTCGTGACAAGCTGGGTCAAAAAAGTCTAAACCTAAATCTGTATTAAAGTTTAAATTATTTCTCTCATTTATTAATGTCTTAACCTTGTTGATAATAGTATCAACGTTGTCTGGAGTAACTTTGTTCGTTTGAACATACTCCATTGTATCTAAGAGTGTTGTATCAAATGTCCTCCACTTAATCCAAGCTTCTGCAGTAGTTTCTAACCATTCTGCATCGTATTCTTTTAAATTTACATCGTAAATAGCTGTTACTAAATCCTTTGAAATACCAGTTTGCTTTGCAGCCTTTGAATGGTCTATCAAAAGTTTCATTTGTTCAGCTGATGGTGTTTCTTTAAATTTTACGTAAAACTTATTTGCCAACGTTGAAAGAACATCAATCTCTTTACTGGTATAATAATCTTTACCAATCTTGCTTAAGTATTTTGGTTTACTTAAACAGAGATTGAAAAAGGTCTTTTCGTAGTCTGCGTTAAAGTTCATCTTTAGTTATCTTTTTAAAATCCTTTATCCAATAAAATTGTTTCATACCAGAATTATCTGCAAATCCTTTATCAGTCTCTCTATCTCCAACCATTATCGAGTCTTTAATATTGATACCTAATTCAGATGCTGCTTTTAAAGCCATACCTGGATTTGGTTTTCTCATCTGGTCTCCAGCTGCATTTGTCTTGCTAAAATATATTTTCTCGAAGTTAACACCTTCTTTCTTTGCAGCTTTCGTAATGTTTGCAAATTTTTCAATTATATCCTTTAAGCTTATGTAGCCTGCTGCAATGCTACCTTGGTTGCTTGCACCTATGATTTTATATCCAGCTTCTTGAAAAAGTTTAATTTTATTCAAAACACCTGGAATAAAAGCCCAGTCATCTTTGTCTTGCGGAAATGTACCCTTAGTCTTAGGTTTGATGACGGTATGGTCTAAATCTAAAAAAAGGCCAGCAGGTTTTTCCTCTTGACCTTCTTTAATAAATTGACCAAATGTTTTTATAAATAGTTTATCTTGTGCCATTGTTATTTGGTTTTTTCGTAGGGGTTAACTAGGACCTTATAAGAAGTCTTAGAATCAGATGTTCTTGTTATTTCAATAGAACCTTTATCAATTAATTCTAATAGACTAGACTGTATGATTTCAGCTGAGGCAGTAGGCATCTTTTTCTTAATAATATAATCCGAAAATGTGATGTCACCTGATTTACCTTTATCATCAGCTCGTTTACAAACGAAGTAAAGTAAGTCATCAGGTTTTGGCCATCCGTCCATATCTTTATCCATTTCTAAAACATGTTTGATTTGTATTTTATCTTTGTTGAAATTACTCATATGATTGAATTAAAGGGGCCGAAGCCCCTTAGTTTATTTCTTTAATTCTTCTTGAATAGAATCCATTGCATCTTCGCCTTCTGTTTCTACATCATCAAGTAAGTCGATTATCTCATCTTCTTCACCTAACATATCATCTGGAATTGTATCATTGATTCCGTAATTAAACATTGGTTGAATACGCTCGTTAATTGCATCTAAAACATCCTTTGTGAATACTTTATCAGAATAAAGTTCGTTTGCTTTTTTAATTGGCTCATCTAAATGTTTACATACCCAACTCTTACAGTTCTGCTTGATATTGATATCACCGTTCGCATCCATTTCACCTTTAGAAACACCTACTGTGTCCCAATCGAAATATTCTTCAAGTCCAACATAAGGATTCATACCAGAATCATATCTAATGAATGCTTTCACAACATTAGGTTTTGCAAATCTATTCTTATTTGGGGCTACTCTAACTATAATACCTGATTTGATTTTATTCTTACCAGAACCTTCAGTTAATTGAGCTTTACCTAAGAATAAGATAATACTAGCTGCATATTCTGGGCCAGTTCCACCACCTGCTTTTGTAAGTGATATAAAACTCTGTGTTTGATATGTATGATTAGTAAATACAAATGGAGCTTTAATTTCTGCTAAAGGAACTGTTATAATTCTAAATAGAGATTTCGTAAGTTTCGCTCTTGTCATATCTGCTTTTTCACTACCAGAGATTGCATCGTCTACTTCTTTCTTCGATGGTAAGTTACCAGCTGAATCAAGTGCAAAGAATAATTTAGGAATTTTAATACCTTCTCTTTTCTTTTGTACAAGCTGGTCGATTAATGAAGTAATATGATGTCTAAACTCTTGTAATGTTGCCATTGGTTCATATCTCACCTTTGTTGTATCAATTCCAAAAGTTTCCATTAATTTCTTATCAATAGCATTTTCTGAGTCGTAAAATACAACATAATATCCCATTGCAATTGCATTCTTAACTGCGTTCAATAGTAAATATGTTTTTCCTGTACCTGATGGTCCTGCAAGTGCAACACATCTGTTGTTTGGTATACCACCGTATATAGAGCCAGTACATGCAGCGTTTATAATGTGACTACCGAACGAAATATAATGGTCAACTTCACTGAAAGTATTCTCAGACATTTTACTACCATAAAGACTTATCTTGTCGAGGTCTTTATTCATGTCATCAAAAGTAAATTCAGGTATCACCTTCTTTGATTTAGTTACTTTAACTTTCTTCACTTTAGGCATGCCATCTGTTGCTTTTGCTTTGTCTTTGTCGTTTTTCTTCGCCATAATTAATTTTTATTTTTAATTCTAAAATAATGCACTTGTGTACAATAAATTTCTATCTAATTGTTTTAATCCCATTACCTTTATTACTTTGTTTAATGGGTCCAACATGCATTTTTCAAATTGCATTTCATAATCTATCTTCGGTGCAAACTCATAAGGAAAACTACCCTGAGCATAAGAGAAGCTGTCGTTAACTACATCAGTTGTATGATATACTTTTACTTTAACTGAATCTCCAATTCTCTCGTATTTATTCTTATGTTGTGACTTATGTAAAAGTAGATTATGATATCCAACACCTCTTACGTGGTATTGACAGCCTGAACCATATTCTAGCACCTTCTGGTCATCAATTATATACTTTGCATAACCATTACACTTAAGTGAGAATGATATGTCTTCAACATCTGCAACTAAAAATTCTTTCTTAATTGTCTTTAAGTATTGAACAACTTCCTTTAGTTCAGGTTTATCTTGCTTAAAGAATATTTCTAAAATTTTAGTTAGATGTTTTCTTGCAAATGGTGGAGTAGATGATTGAATCGTATTCCATCCTTTTACTTTTATCTTTGAAAGACTCTTATGGTGTACATTAGGGTCTTCCCAAACAATATCTTGAATGTATTTCTTTTTTGCTAAGTGAATACATTTTTTTGCAATTGACTCCATTTCAAATGAAAGGAAGTTTTCACCATTAATATTATCTGCATACATCTGGTGCACCTTTGCAAGATATCCCTTTAATCTGTGCTCGTAGAGTTGTAGAACAAAATCTTTCTCATCACCTTTCCAGTTTGATTTATCAATAAACTCTTGGAACGTAACATAACAAGAATCAGTATCAATATAAGTTACAATTGGAGCGTAAACTTGTCCTGTAATTTCAATACCTAATTTCTTGTGAAGTGCTATATCTTTATGCCAAAATTCATGGGCATATTTATTAAGCATACGTTCTGCGTATAAGATACAATCCTGGCCCTGTAATGTGATTGACTCTGCTATGTCAATATTAAAGAAATAGAACCACTCGTTTCCAAATGCGCCATAGATAGAGTTCAAGATACGTTTTACAGATTGTTCTAAATTGTAATATCTGTCAACTAATTCCTGTTCAACTACTAAAAGCTTTTCTAATTCCTCTTTGTTTAATTTACTTAAATCTTCACTCATAGACCGTTCTTATTAATCTGTTTGACAAGTTGCTATTGATAATAGAGTTTCACTGTCATTAGATTTAAGAATCAATTTATTATGACATACTGAACAATCATAAGTTTCACTGTCAATTAAATTCAAGTATCTCTTATAAATCTGTACTGTGTCACCTTTACTATCAGCTGATGATGGTGTCGCGATTAATGTATTAAATGTATCGTTAGGACTTTTAAACCAGACTTGGTTGTCCTTTAGTTCAATAAGGAAAGTATCTACATCTTTCTCAATATTTAATCTACTTTCAAGTTTAGAGATTACATCTTCGTCAAATGTAAATTTAAACAGTTTGTCACCATCATCGAAAATTGCTTCAATTTGGTCTACTGTTAAGTCCATAAAATTAATTGCAGGGTCGGCACAAGGTAATTTGATTTTATCAGTTTCTGCTGCGTTAGAAATTATAAATTGAGTTGCAATCCAACCAGCATCTGTTGCTGAGAATGTAACTTCTGCTTTAATAGTTTCTAAACCAAACGTCTTAAGTGCATCAATTACTCTGTTTCCATTGTAGAAAGAAATTTTGTAAATATCTTCTGCAATTTGTGTATCATCCATTTCAAATAATGTTGAAGTAGGTATGATTTGTTGCTTGATTGCGTCATGTTCAGGGAAATAAACATTCGAAATAATGTTACTGTCTTCAAGTTTTAAGTAGATAAACTTATCAATTGAGATGAGCTTCTTAATGAATGCAGTAAAAGGGCCTGAATTTAACTTATCAATGACTATCGTCTTTTTGTCCATATCTATATTTTTTATTTACTAAGTATTATAAGCGTTAAACTGAATATGTTTCAGACCCTAAAAAAGCTTCTCGATGAGAAGCTTCCTTATTTTTAGTTGTGTGCTGGATTATGCTTTTGCAGCATTCTTTGTGTCCTGTACATCTTTACGAACGTTCTGTGCAATACCTTTAATGTCTTGCATAGATTTTCTTAATCTAGTACCTGCTGCTTTATTACCTTTTGCGTAAAATTTTTCTGCATCTTTTTCAGTTGCTTCTACAACAGCTTTCAATTGTTCAAATAAATTTGATTCCATAATTAAATTGTTTTTTGTTATTTAACTGCGTTATGCAGTTCTTATTATATATCCGCGAAAACTCAGTAATCACAGCACTTTTCTGGAAAAAACGCAGACCCTAATATGCCCTAGGAATATATCGCAATCCTAGGGCTAATCAGTTAAATCTGAGAACTTATTTTTTCTCGAAACGAATGTCATAAGATGCAGGCCAGGTTCTGTCATGGTCTGCTTCCATCTCCCAATCAGTATAACTGCTAATGATAGCTGTATATGTTTCTGATGCTTGATTGAACTTATTAACTTTCTCTGTTAAGTTACATTGGAATTGAAAACCTTCTTGGGTGTCCCAATATCTTAGAGATGAAGTCTTAATATAATGTTGTTCGATACCGTGACAACAGGCACTTTTTAATTGGGGTGTACCAAATATCTCATTAAAGATTTCAAAATCCTTAGTACTCTTATCAATTGTTTGATTTTCTACCATATTTTTATTTTATTTTTATACATCTTGTGACCAAAGTCCATCATGTTTATAACCTTTTGTGCTACAGAAATGGCCAATAATTTCTTCTTCAGGAGTCCAAAGAATTGCATAATCCAAAGAACCAGTGTAACAGTCAACTTTAATACCTTCCGCTGCTAATGCTTGAAGTACTTGGTTAAGAGTTGTGAATGTTTCTGTATGTAAATCTGTCATGATGTAAGTTTTTAAATGATTAATGTTCTATACTAAAGTATCAATAAAACCTCAGAACCCAAAGTATTCCTCAGAAATAACCCAATTAAACCCTAAAAAAACGGGACAAAGCCCGTTCTCTTACTATTATCTTATGAGCATTTTGACCAGCCGCAAGCTTTACAACTTAAGCAACCATCAGTGTAATGCATTTCAGTAGACTTACATTCTGGGCACTTTTCACCTTTAGCTTCTGTACCATCATCGATGTATTTCTTTATCATTCTTTTTAAACCTGCATGCCATGATGCAAAGCCATCGCCATCGAATTTAAGAGTGCAAAGAAGCTCGTATACATTTACTATTGGCATACCATGCCTTAATAGACCTGAGAATGTTTTAGCTATGTTCCAATATTCTTTATTAAAGATTCTATCTAAGCCTCTTACTTCTTGTTCATAGCCATCTTTATCTACATAGATAAAATCATATCGTGAACCATTACCATTATCTTTAACCTTTTTAATCTTACCTTCTTCTACCCAAGATGGAATTGGGAATGCATCTAACTTACCAGTGAATAATTCATATGGTCTACCTTCATTGATACCTATGAAACCAATCCATTTTTCTTTCTGGTTATTAAATCGAATGATGTCAGCTTCCAAAAATTTAGTTCTTTTTGGTGCAACTCTTTCTCGCATTCTTTCTGTAAGTTTTTGCTCTTTCTTATCTTCTTTAGATACAAGAACTCCTGAACGTGAACCATCACGATATACAGTAACTCCTTTACAACCAGATTCCCATGCAGTCATATAAACTTTACCTACTATTTCTTCTTTAACATCATTAGGTAAGTTAACAGTAACGCTAATAGAATGGTCAACCCATTTCTGGATAGCACCTTGCATCTTTACTTTCTCAACCCAATCAACATCATCACTGCTTGCTTTATCATAAGGAGATTCTTTTACTACCTCATTTAATTCAGCAGATGACATTATTTTGATTTTATCTAAGTTGTAACCTTTTACTTTAGCCCATTTTAAAAACTTAGCATGGAATACAGGATATTCTTCCCAGTGGTCTCCAACATCATCGATGAAAACACCGTTCGTATCTTTGTCATTAGGATTAATTTTTCTTCTCCGCATGTAGACAGGTTTAAATACTGGCTCAATTCCAGATGTTGTCTGGGTCATTAAACTTGTAGTTCCTGTTGGTGCAATTGTAAGAAGTGCTATATTTCTTCTACCATATTCTTTAAGTAAATCATCAATTTCTGGACAAGCTGCAATCAATCTTTGTATGAAAGGATTGTTAACTTCTCTTTCGTAATCATATACATTAAATGCTCCTCTTTCTTTAGCTAAATAACATGAAGCTTTATAAACTCCAATAGCTAATTCCTTATGAATGTTTTCTGAGAACTTTGTAGCTTCAGGAGTACCATAAGTTAAACCAAGTCCAGCAAGCATATCACCTTCTGCAGTTACTCCAATACCTGTTCTACGACCATCTTCAGTCTTTTTCTTTATCTTTTGCCATAATTCAATCTCTGTTCTTTTAAATACTTCTTCTTCTGGGTCAGTTTTAATTTTCGAGATGATTGAATCAATTTTCTCAATCTCTAAGTCAATGATGTTATCCATAAATCTTTGAGCATGTCTCGCATGTTCTTCAAATAGAACATAATCAAATTCTGCTTTGTCTGTGAATGGATTTCTTACATAACTGTATAAGTTAATTGCAAGAAGTCTACAACTGTCATATGGACATAAAGGTATCTCACCGCAAGGAT
>Ga0222628_1000092_pt1 | contig 43622 bp, 61 predicted proteins | sample AntAcemetageno95_FD_179860 | JGI IMG/M metagenome (GOLD analysis project Ga0222628, IMG submission 179860) | Saline water microbial communities from Ace Lake, Antarctica - #95 | ecosystem: Environmental > Aquatic > Non-marine Saline and Alkaline > Saline | place: Antarctica: Ace Lake | collected...
GGCACAATGTAATATTTTAGTAGTGAATATGCTTGGTTGGGATTTTGGCGAAGGTGTAAATCAGGATATTTTTAAAAAAGAATTTAATAACTTAATTGATAAAATAAAAAAATATGATGCTAGAATCATCGGAACAATAAATGGTATTAATGTAATTAATATTGAATTACAAAACGATAAAAACATTGATGTCATCAAAAAAGATTTCAGTGAATCTGATTATGTTAATGTATTATATGATATGGTAGTTGGGTTGGATAGTTTAGATTAATATTTTTTGCTCTTTGAGGGATTTTTAAAATAAAATGAAGCGTTTCCTGCTTAATTATTAAGTACTTCATATTTTTTTACTATATGCTGTACTATTTAATTTTTTTGACTCGGCACTGTTGCTCCGCTTCATCCCTTAACAACCGTCCCAATAAATTTCTGCTTCTTCAAAATCTTATCAATTGCCCCAATCGTTCCAACAATATAAGTTGTAATTTTCTTTTTCCAAATTGTTTTCGCCGCCATTTGATCCAAAACAAAATGCTGCCCCGCCTCATATTTTACTTCTCCCGCAATTCTTGCAAATTTCTCCCAACTAATCTTCGAAATAAACTTCGCCTTCTTATTTTTTCTCGGGTCGTCAGAATACAAACCCTTAACATTAGTCAAATTAATAAACGGACACTTCAAATAACCAGCAATCTTCGCCGCTGTTCCATCTGAAGTATTTTTTTTTCGATGCCTCAACGCCCCACAAAACACAATCCGATTTTTTCCAAGCAGACTTTTCACTTTTTTCATATTCAAAGGTAAATCTTCATTTGCTTCTTTACCGAAAAGTTTCATCATAAACCCAGCATGCAACCTCGTAATTGCGATACCTTCCATTGACTGCATTTTCGTTTTCTTTCCTAATTTTTTCAAAGCACCAATATATTTCCGAGCCGTCGAACCTCCACCAGTTACAATCACAAATTTCTGAGACTTATGAGAATCCAACAATTTTTTAAACCTCACTAAAAATTTATAATCAACATCATCAGGCACAATTCTAGAACCACCTAAACTAATCACCCACACATCTTTCATAAATTAGAATGAACAATTTGATTTATATAATTATCTAAGAAATTATTTTAATCAAAGCATTCTCCAAATCATAAGATGGACCATTCTCCGCTAATTTTTCTATTTCTATATATCTTTCATCCAATCTTTTTAGCGGATAATCTTTTATCTTACTCCAATCTGTTTTAAATGTCGTAATCCCTTCTATAGAGAATAAAACAAATTGAACGTTTCCATTATTTGATTTAAGCATATACGCCTCACTAAAATTATTTTCCCATTTTTCTATTGCATCTTTTGTTTTCTTATTCGTTTGTAAATATACAAATTCTTGAGAACCCACACTTGTCGCAAATGAATAATATCCATCAGCATCAACTTTCTTTTCATAGCTTTCTACTTTTAATTCTTCCAAAGTCATAAAAAATTCTAAATATCTTTTTTTATATTGATTTATATACTTCAACAAACAGTAAACAATTTATTATTATTCACATTAAATATTTTTAGCCTAACTCCAGAATCTAACCAACCATGCGCGTAGTTCAAAGCCGCGAAAGCATTTACCCAATCACTTTTGTTTTCAAAATGATGTGCGTCCGAAACATAATTTTCAACCATCTCAATTATTTCTTCCCCTTCGCGTTCTTTTCCTTTGAAAATATTTTTTTTAACTTCAATTAAACCGCTCTCTGTCAAATTAAAATATTTTTTCAATTTCTCGGCACTAATTTCATTTTTCATAACAAATCGAAGAAAATTGCTTTTTTAAAATTATCTCTCTAGCATTGAATAAGCAGTTTGCTTTTTAATTATAAATCTTGAGCCAATCATCTCAGAAATTACTGCGTTGATGGAAAAATTATCAACAGCTGCTCGAAATACTCCCTCAAGCAGAGGAATGTGTGCCGCAGATGAAACTTCTTTTAAAAATTTCTTAATATCGTCTGCGCTCAAAACAATTTTAGTCATTTGTTTTTGTCCAGATCGAATAACCACTATGGGCTTTCCTACTCCTTGACATTCAATAGTAGAGACTGATGGATCATTCAACAAGGGAACAATTTTCCCAAAGTCATGATTCAATGCGGAATAATTTTTGTGCGAAACAACTGGTGGAACAATCGGCTGAACAGGTGGAACTTGACTTTGCGATGGAATAACTTGTCGAACAAACATAGATGGGGGTGCTGGTGCTCGCATAATTCTTGGCTTTGGAATTGGAGCAACTAGCTCATGCATATTCCTTCTTCCAGAATATCTCGGAGTCACCCTTTCTCCTAACGACGCTCGCATAACTTTCTCAGAAACTTTCGGAACCAAATCCGCATGAATTATGTGTCTTTCTTCATGAGACAAATTTTTAGTTTGAATTGACCGAATAATTGAAAACACAAATTTACGAACAAACGGATGAACTGCTATAGTAGAAATTTCTTCGGAACTCATATATTTGGAAGTGGCTTTGGTCTGATACGAGGCGCCTCTGTCATAGGTTGCACCATATGCGGTTCCTCAGCTCGCCCCCTCAACTTCCCTTCCATCAAAACTAACCCTTTTGCAATCGTCTTATTCTGGTCTAACAGCGAATCAATTTTATTTAACATATCTTTATCATCACTTCTTCCGCCTGAAACAAAATTCTTCGCGGACTCTTCAAAAATCTGCAACAATTTACTAATATTATCAGAAAGCATTCCAAACTTGACTGACATATTTGTCATCGCGTGCTGTAAGCCCACGAAATTCTCAATTAAAAGCTCCTCTCTCTCTTTCGCGGTCATCCTTTTTTCTGTTGATTTTTTTTCAATTTTTCTCTCAGGATGCTCTTTCGTAACCGTTTTTTTAGAACCATCACTATTAACTGTTTCAGTAATAGTTTTCTTCACCACTTTTTTTACCATGTTAGAATTAAGAAGTTCTTATTTATAAAAGTATTGGGATGGTAAATTTAAAATGGGCTCAGGAGGAATCAAACCCCCGCCCTCTCGGCTGGAGCGAGATAGACTATCATTATCCGATGAACCCAATAGAATAAACTGCAAAAGCCAACTTTTAAATTTACCCCTTAATCAAACCAGCTTTTTCATCTCTTCAATTTCCACAGAACTAATCGCAGCCCCCTTAAATTTCACCCCATAAAGCAACGCATCCAGAACATCTTTATTTTTTTTGCCCGATGAAAATGGCATATTAGTGCCCAATTTAGAGGGTACACTATTACGTGCAAAAGGAATCAAATTTTTCTTATACGCAATAAACAACAATTCCGAGGAACGAATAAACTTAAATTTTTTCAAGTCATTCAATAAAGATAATTCAACATCAAGCGGAGTATGCAATTTCTTTTCCATCATTTTTTCCAAATTCTGAGGTGCTTCTGTCAACATCCGAGTAGTTCTTTCATCAATCACAATTACATTATCCGCTTCACATAAATTTGAAAATGCCAAACATGCCGCTTCGCCATCATGAATAATTTTTATTTTTTCTTTTGTCGCACTAGTTCTCAAAACCCCATTAGTTACTTTTAATAATCGCTTAGTTTCTTGATCTAATTTTTGATTAGAAATAATCTCTGAAGACATTTTGAAAATACCTCTATCTATCATATCATTAACCTGAATCGCCTCCAATTTAAACTTCTTAATCTTCATCGGCTTATCGACAACCTCTCTTCTAACGTGTGGCGTCAAAATAAATTCCCCATCAAAAACATCCTTCAGCTTTTCAAGTATAGGTAACATCCCATTCATCGTTAAAGAAATTATCGGACCTGCATCAAAAATCAAATATTTCATTTTAATTTCTTCTCCATATAAACAAGATCCGCATCTTTGTATTTTAATTTATTATAAAAACCATACGCCTTAGCATTTTTTTTAGTAGTAAGCCTGATGCAAGAAATGCCCTTTTTTTTATACATATCTTCAATAAACTTCACAAGTATTTTACCGGCCCCATTTTCCTGATAATTATATTTAATCCAAAGTTCATCAATATACGCCTTTTTTTTGTCGCTATTAATAATATGCGAGGCTATAAATCCAATTATTTTTTCTTCATATATTACAGCATACAAATCGTACTTAAAAAGTTCCAACACATCTTTAAGCGCAGAGCCAGGACTAAATTTTTCATTATAAGGTTTTTTAGCAGACTCCACCATTAATATATCAGCAATCTCTTTCAAATCTTCCTTTTTAGCTTTCCTAATTTTCATCCAAAAATATCCTCCGCAATTTTTATTCTCTTTGCGATAGGCATAGAAATCGCAATTTTGGCGTCCGCAATTGATGACTGCCCAATATACGAAGACAAATCCCATAAACTCACGCCCAGTAATTCTGCAGTTTTCTCCGTCGATAAACCATGCTCATACAACTTAAATGCTTTATTAATTTCCGCTTTCTTAAAAACGTCCTTAATGTATCTACTCAAATCTCCTGAAAACTTATTCAACGAATTTCTAATTCTACCTAAATAAATTCTTGCATTATTCACACTTTCTTTTTTTAGTGCATCAATCGTCAACTCTAAATTTTTTATCAAAGAATTATAGAATTCCGTCCATCCGTCCATATTTCTATAGTGATCTCTCTCCAAAACTTTTCCCAAAGAATAAACTAAAACAGCGACAACAATATTATCCCCATCTTGTGAAATTGTTGCTGAATGTATAGTTTGATTTGACAACGTTTTTAATTCAAACGGATTATCTTCTTCAATAAGCCTTTTCGTTTCTTTCAAAATTCGTAAAACATTTTCAACCTCTTTCATAAATACCACAAGAAGACAACTTATATAAATCTTCTCAAACTCCTAATATCATGAAAATATTATTAGATACAAATTTTATCTTGACATGCATAAAGCAAAAAATTGATTTTCCTAGCCGCGCGAACGAAATTATCAACCAAGAAATTGAATGGCTAATCCCACAAGATGTTCTAAATGAGCTCGGCTCACTAAAAGAGAAGGCAGGAATGAAAATTAAAGACAAGGAAGCCGCAGAATTGAGTTTTCAAATTCTTCAAAATATTAATCCAAAAATTCTTCAACTTTCCGGAAAAAATCCAAACGTAGACATAAAAATTGCGAATTATATTATAGGGAAAAATATTGCTTTGGCGACACTAGATAAAAATTTAAAATCAAGAATCGACAATAAAATTCTGACAATCCGAAGCAAGAATAACCTAGAATTAATCTAACAAAACCTTTTTAAATCGAATTTTTCTCACTACAATATGTTCTATGAAGTTTTAGTAACGGATCATGTAAGAGTAGAGCCAAATAAATTTGGAATGAATACTGACGCGGCTGTGCGTGCACAGCTGGAAGAATCTTACGCGGGATTTCAAGACAAAGATATTGGAACAGTGGTTGCAGTTCTTGAGGTTATCGAGGTAAAAGAAGGAATTATTATTCCCGGAGACGGAGCGGCATACTACGAATCAACTTTCAAATTAATTGTTTTCAAGCCAGAATTACAAGAATTAGTTTACGGAACAATTGAAGAAATTACAAATTTTGGAGCTTTCATAAGTATGGGACCAATTCGAGGCATGATTCATATTTCACAAACAATGGACGATTTCGTATCATTTTCTGACTCGGGCGTTCTAACTGGAAAAAATGGAAAGAAAAATTTAGTACAAGGCGACAAATGCATTGCACGAATTGTAGCAATTTCTTATAAGGGTGAAGAACCTAAAATAGGATTAACAATGCGGCAGCCGGGATTAGGGAAACTTGATTGGGTAAAGGCCGAAAAAGACAAAAATGTAAAGGAAGAGAAGCAAGCTGTAGCACTTGAAGCCAAAGCCGCTAAAAAGGAGAAAAAGAAGTAATGGCGCCAAAAGAAAAATCGTGTTTAAATTGCAGAACAATCTATCTCGGAGACAAATGCCCTAAATGCGGAGAAACTCCGGCGAGTGAAACATTCAAAGGACGAGTTCATATTTTTAATGCCGAGAAATCTGAAATGGCAGAAAATATGAAAATAAATTCTGAAGGCGAATTTGCAATCAAATCGAAATAAACAATGGCAAAAATAATCAAGCAAGAAAAAAATCCTTTTTTGGAAAGAGAAGAATTAGTTTTAGAAATTCAAAGTGATTCTACGCCAACTTCTGACGAAGTAAAAAAAGAAATTTTAGCCGCACGCGGCATACCCTCTGAGAAGGGCACTGACGTGCCATCTTTATCGGGCAAAGACGCCGAATTAACAGTTATAAAAAAAATTAACACAAGTTTTGGAAAACGAATTTTCACGGTAGAGGCGGTTGTATATGATAACGCTGAAGCTAAAAAGAAAATTGAAACAATACCCCAAAAAGTTCGAAAGAAAATGGAAGCTGACAAAAAGGCCGAAATAGAATCTGCGAGGAAAGCAGAAGAGGAAGCAAAGAAAGCAGAAGAGGAAGCAAAGGCTGCAGTTGAAGCTCCTGAAGAAACTCCAGTTGAAGAACCTAAAATAGAGGAGAAGGCGGAATAATGGCTATAAAATCAAAAATCAAAGGGAAGAAAAAACACACTAACAAACCTACTTCTGTGAAATACAAAAAATACACAATTGAAGGCGACAAAATAATCAAAAAAGCACGAAGCTGTCCAAGATGCGGACCAGGAATCTTTTTATCTGTAGGAAAAGGTCGAGCATATTGCGGACGATGTCATTTTACTGAATTTGAAAAGAGAGAAGTTGAATCAAAGTTAGAAAGTAAATAATTATGGGAATTTTCTAAATAATTAATTTAAAAAACTTAATTTTATATACTTAAACGATTCTATTGTTTTATGGAAAATAAAGAGCTTACAATCAAAGAAGCTCAAAAAATAGCAAAAGATTTTGCTGAACGTAATAATTGGAAAGATACACCTAATATAGATAAATTTGACCATTTGCACGAAGAATTAATTGAGATGTCTCAACATTTAAGGTATAAATCCGAAGAAGAGCGTAAAAAATTTGTTGAAGAAAATAAAGAAATTTTTATTGATGGAATTGGTGATTTATTTTTTGGGACATGTCGTCTCGCTAATCAATTAGGGGTAGATGTAGAAGAATCATTTAATTTTGTCAAGAATGAAATCTTAGAAAAATATAATCATCAAAATTCTGAGAATAATTTAGTAAGAAAATAATAATCCTTAATTTTTTTAGGATAATCCAACCAATTTTTTAGTATTTTCCATAATTATGTCAGAAATTTTCCATGCTCTAAGAATTAATTTATCTTCAATTGATTTTTTTCCTAATCCAGTAAGGTTTAGTCCATCTTTTGTTAATCCTACCTTCATGCCCCTTCTTTTTACTCTTTTTAAAGGAGTATAATCTGTTTGTCCTGTGAATGTTTCTCCATGAGGGGTTAATTTCACAAATGGAAAACCTCCTGCAATATATCCTTTCTGTTTGAAATATTCGCTCATGTATAATTCAGTGGGTTTGACATTTGTTCCTTCTTTGCAACGTCTTAAAAAAGGAAGGACTGAATCATGAAGCTTTTCATCTTCCACAGCTAACCAAGAAAGGTCAGGAGTTTTCCGGTCAAACCCTTTCAATTGGATTAAAGGCATTCCAGCTCCCTTCCCTCTTGCAAAATAAGGTTCTTGAAAAATTCCTTGAAATTTGTTTCCATAATCAAATGTGAAGGGTGCCCCTGGCTTTCCAGGATAAACAGGTTTTAGAGATTCTGAAAGCGTACTTTCCATAAAAATCAAAACAAAAAGAACTTTTTAAATATTTAGATACTTAGAGATAATACCAATGAGAAAATAATAAGACAAATCAATTTAAAAATTAATTCTTCACTGCCCTAAACTTCAATAGTTTATCTTGGGACTTACATGATTTAAATTATCAGATAAGAGAATATACCCTAGGAGATGCAGTAAAGCGATCAAAAAGTTGCCTTACCGCTCTCTCCTGGGGAAAAAGAGGTGATATTATAACTAATCAATAATACTATTTAAATCTTTCGGTGTGTTGTAATTGGTCAGTGACACCAGCGCATAGAAAATCTTTATTAACTCACGACATCTTTCTCCAAAATGGAAAAGGGTGATAGAATTAATCAGGATCAGTTCTTCAATTTAATTTCGAGCGAAGAGTTGGGTTGGCAAACCATACTCTATGACCTAATCAAAACAGAGCAATTAGACCCTTGGGACATCGATCTCGGAATTCTCGCAGACAAATACGTCGAAACAATCCAGCAACTCGAAGAAGCCAATTTCTTCATCTCATCAAAAATTCTCTTAGCCTGCTCACTTCTCTTGCGACTCAAATCCGAAATTCTAATCAACTCCTATATTCAAGACCTCAACGATGCTCTTTACGATAGAAAAGACGAAAAAAAATATGAAATCGAAAGAATTACAATAGATGAAGACGACCTCCCAATTCTTGTTCCACGAACTCCAATGGCACGACATAAAAAAGTGACCCTTAAAGAATTAATGAGCGCACTAAATAAAGCTGTCAATACTGAAAATCGTCGTATCAAAAAAGAAATCAAAGGACGACAAGCCGAGAAATCTGCACTAACAGTTATGCCAAAAGATAATTTTGTTCCATTAAGGATTAGAGTCAAAAATGTTTTTGGCATTGTTAAAAAATACATAGGGGATGGAAAAGATCATGTAAAGTTTTCACATTTCGCAGAATCCAAAGAAGAGAAACTCGCGTCATTTGTACCCATACTGCATCTTTCAAATAACGGAGAAATTTTCCTAAGACAACCAGTCCATTTTCAAGATATTCATATAACCCTAAAGATTCATGATGACGAAGCCAGAGAGCTAGAAGAGGAATTGGGACTTTCGGAGAACGAAGAATTAGAACCCATTAAAACAACTTAAAAATCTCACTCTCACTCAAAAACTTTTCATCCCCACTTTTCATATCCTTAATCTTAAATTTCTTTTCCGAGACTTCATCTTTCCCAACAAAAATAACTTTCTGAATTCCTTTAGAATTCGCATAATCCATCGCTTTCCCGATTGACTTATCCAAAAGAACATTCACCGAGATACCTTCACTTCTCAACTTTTCCGCCAACTCAATCGCAGTTCTATCTTCGCCAATAGAAATAATCTGAATCTTTGTGTTGTCCCCTTCAATTTTTGACAATAAAAATATCGGCTCCAATCCAAAAGAAATTCCAGTAGATTGAACTTCATTCACAAGATAACTTCCTCCACCGCCAAGAGAAACATCTAATTTATCAGACCAAATTTCAAAAACACTCCCATTATAATACGAAAGTCCCCGAGCTAAAAATGGCCTAAACTCAACCTTGAACCCATAAATCTTACACATTTTTTTCAACTCTTTAATCTCCTTATAAAAATTATATTTCTCAAAACTCCTCTCCTCTCCCGTAAAAATCTTCACCAACTTCTCCGCTCTAAGCTTCTTTAAATTATCTGCCACATCCTTCTTCGACAACTTGTCCAACTTGTCCAACTCTCTAATCACCTGCTCCCTATCTTTTTCCTTGACATTCTCCGAAACCAAAATCTCATTAATCAACTTTCTATTATTCACATAAATTTTCACAGGCAATTCCAACTTTTCAAAAATATTCTTCCCCAACTTTAAACATTCGACCTCATCCTTCATCGAACTCCCAATAATATCCGCATCACACTGAACAAACTCTCTCAATCTCCCACTTCTTATCGGCTCATCCCGAAAAACACTCCCAATCTGAAATCTCTTATACGGCAACTTCTGATTCTTCGCAATTCTCTTCAACTGAAAAGTAAACTCATATCTCAATCCGAGCTTCCGTTTTCCCCTGTCTTCCAACTTAAAAATATCCCTAACAGCTTCATCTTTAGGATTATCTCCTTTCACAAATTCCTCAAACTCAATTGTTGGAGTTTCTACAGGTTCAAACCCATAAAGCTCAAACTGCTCCTGAATAATCTTCTTCATCTTCATTCGCTTCAACGCATCCTCGCCAACGAAATCTCTAAAACCTTTAGCTGTTTTCATTTTAATTTACTCTCCGAAGACAAGTCTTCTCCGATGACTCCGCCTTTTCTGCCGAAAAGACGGAAGGCGAGAATCGAACTCGCGTCTCTCGGACCACAACCGAACGTTCTACCATTGAACTACAACCGTCATATTTAATTTAGAAGAATTTGGTATAAAAAGCTTATTATCGGAGTCACAACTAGAGAAATCTTTCTTAATAGTGATGGGGATAACTCCATATCTTTACCATAATACATTTAGAGAAATACACTACTTAAATCTTTTCAAAAAAAATTGAGCCGGGGATTTCTCTCCCGGCGGCTTTTAAAAATAAAAAATTTCTGTAGTAAAGATATCTAAGCCGCTTCTTCAGAAGTTTCAGTTTCAACTGCCGGAACAGCTTCTTCTTCCTCTTCTTCAGCTTTGTCTTCTTCTTTGTCTTCTTCTTCAGTCTCAGCTTCTTCAACTGGAGCTTCTTCAGCTTCTTCAACTGGAGCTTCTTCAGCTTCTTCAACTGGAGCTTCAGTAGATTCTTCTACAGCAGTTTCTTCAGAGTCCGCTTCAGGAGCAGCTTCTTCAGATTCCATAGGTTTTACTGTTTCTTCTTCCATTATGAAAAAAACTAAAAATTCTTTATAAAGATTTGGGTACATCAGTTAACACCAATTTGTATTGGCAAATATTTTTATAGTTTAATATCATAAAAATTCATGGTGCTACAATACAGAGAAAAGTCAGCAACAAGATGGAGAAAATACCCAGGCAAAGATAAAATAGAAGGCAATCCTGAAAAATATGACTTTCGGCTTCTCAGCGAAGATAAAGCAAAAATTTTAGTAGAGAAGGGAAGTTATGAAAAGGTCATGAAGCGATTTCGACAAATAGAATTTTTTAAACATAGAGGTTAACTAAAATCCAGCTTATCAGCGAAGCCACAGCTCCAAAGATAACACCCCAAAACACTTTCCACCTGTCTATTTTCAAATATATAAGAGATGCCAGCATTAACAGACAAACTACTGAAGCAAAAATACTAAATGGAAGATGATTATAATGAATTGACAGAAAAATCAAAACAATTATGGCAAGTCCAGAATGCAAATTAAATTTTGCGAAAACAACAACCAATATAAATAATATTACAGCAATTAAAATCTTTGAAAAATAAACCCAATCTTGCAGAATAGTAATTCGTGCTAAGACTAAAGCTACAAATGGAACTCCTCCGAGAGCGATGAGGTCTCTTGATAATTCTTTTAATTTCATTGCACCATTTTCCCAATTTTTTCAACCAACTCTGGCCGGATATAATGATGTAATGTAACCTGATAAGAATTTTCCCATCCAGATTTCTTAGAAAATTTTTTATGTCCCAACTTCTCTGCAATCTTCAAATAAAATTTTTCCACCTCATCTTTCGACCTCACCTTCTTCTCCTTCAAAAATTTCTCTGCCTCACTAGTAGCATAATAAGACCGAACAATATGCGGATAAAATTTTTTACCGCAATATCTTTCAAATGCTTTTTCAAATGCAACATCTTTAAACGGATGTCCACGCGAATCAACAAAAACAAAATCGTTCAATTTCTTCGAACTCAAAACCTCTTTTAATTTTTTAATTATTTTCTCAGAAAATTTCTCACTAATTTTTTGCGGCACACCATCTTTAGCAATATAATCAAAGCTAACATTGGTCCCACTAATTTTAATATTTTTCTTTTTTAGCGTAGTCAAACCTTTATGGTGATTTTTTAAATAATAAATCTCATTACCCACTCTCATTTTTGTCTTCAACAAAATTAACATCGGCAAAGCCAAAACATCATTACCAAGAGCTTTAATTAAGTTTCTTTCCAGTCTAGGCAAACATTTCGAAAATTCATAAACTTTCTTATACTTATTTTTAGTCGATAATTTCATTTTTTCCACACTATAAACATAGGCAAATTCTCCATTAGGATTTTTAAAAATAACATCCCAGTGCGAATTCGATTTTTCATCATGAATATTCAGTTTAGGCGCAAACAAAGAATAAGCTTTGTTTAATTTTCTCCCATCAGGCAAAACATCAATCCTAGCCCCAACAACCTTCCCCTGTGAAAACCCACCCTTCAAAAACTTTGGCTCCTTCTTGTCAATAATCATTTTCAAATTCCCGTGATTGTCAAAAAGTTTAACAACAGCAACAGCTTCAGGAAACTTATTCTTGCATTTCTCACAAGACTTTCCCCGAATTTCATATACCGAAAAATCCGATGATTTAATCCGATAAACAACGCCTCTCATCTTAATTAAGCGTCGACAAACTATATAAGTATTTTGTAAACAATCAAAACCAGATTAACTCAAATAACAACCTTTAAAAATGAAAATCAGTATTCAAGATTATGCTCGCATAGTCTAGTGGCCAAGGATACTGCCCTTTCACGGCAGCGACCCGGGTTCAAATCCCGGTGCGAGCGTTATACCCTTTTGACCAATCGGGGGGACAGATTTTTATTTATAAAAAATTAAATGGAACAAAAAAAAGCAAAAATTAGCAGATGTCCTGCCCAGTCTATTATATCCTTTCGTTCTCGACAATTATTAAATAACCCATTTCCTTGGACACTGACACCATGAAGATTGATCCTTATAATCACGAAGGGTCGCTGACCTGTTGGAAAAATAAGGTTAAGGAATTTGGAGGCATTCCCGACCTCTCGAGACAGAACTCGGAGATAATTCTTAACTATTTGAGAGATATGGAACTAGGACTCAACACTTCTTTCTCGTCGAAAAAAGGTGCAAGAAGTTTCACAAGACTAAACACTGTAAGACAAAGATTAACTTTTCTAGCAAGGAGATTCAACGAAATTCTAAAAGTTGATGATATGGCAAAATTAACCGAGCAACAAGTCTGCTCATTCTTTGTAGATATGCGAAAGGGTGTCATAAAACGGCAAGACGGACGGAGATATAGGGCGACACGGGACTTTGTCAAAATCTTTAAGGCATTCTGGCACTGGCATCAGAAAGTCGCAAGAAAGGCGGGAAAGAATATCGAAGATATCACAACCTATCTAGACTCATCAGGCGAGAAGCCAGAATGGGTATACCTTAACGAAGAACAAGTGAGAACCTTCTCGGATAACTGCAATCCCAAATATAAAACAATCGTTATGTTTTTATTCGACACAGGAATCCGAGCCCCAACAGAATTATTAAACATAAAAGTTTCTGACTTATCCCAAGATTGCAAAGAGCTAAACATTCGAGATGAAATATCTAAGACTTTCGGAAGAAGAATAAAATTAATGATTTGCTCAGAGTTAGTTAAAAGATATATTAAAGAAAATAATTTAGGTCAAGAAGATTATCTATTCAAATTTAGTCCTTACGTAGTCAATCGTTATCTAAAACGACTTGCTAAAAAATTATTCGGCGATGGCAAAAGTTTAGCTGGACAAAAGTATTCTGATTTAACAATGTATGATTTTAGGCATTGTAGCTGTTGCTACTGGTTGCCTAGATATAAATCTGAATCAGCATTAAAGTTTAGGTTTGGTTGGAAAAAATCGGATAAGATTCATTATTACTCTGAGATGCTTGGGATGAGGGATACAATTAGCGAAGAAGATTTATTAATTGATGTGACTAAAACAGAATTAGAAAATAGATTGGTTAAATCTGAGAAAAAATCAGAAATTTTAGAATCTCAAATGGAATTCACAAATAAGAAAATGGCTGAGATAAATTCTTATGTTAAACATGTTCATTCGCTTATTCAAGAGGCAATAAGGCGAGGGCTTTTGAAGTCAGAAAATGAAGAAGTTAGCTTAAAATTAAATCAAATATTGGTAGGTGTTAAGAGTAGCTGAAGACTCTGAAAGCCTGTTAGTTGTGTTTTTATTATTAGCGATAGCATTCTCAATCTCCTTTGCCGAACCGCTCCAAAAAATTAATAAAGGAATACAAGAGTTTCCAAGAAAATTATCTTCTTTTTTCTTTAATCCAATTTTGGCGATTTTTGTAATTGGCATCTTTTTATTTGGATTTATTATTTTTTCAATTTCCAAATATAAATCTAATAGATTTTACAAAAAAGAATTAGCTAGAGAAAAATTAGCCCCAAAAAGGAAGACTAAATCAAGCGCTAAGGAAGCACATCCTGAAGCCATGATAGCTGAAGTTTATATTGAACCTGATGAAAATGATGAAGGGGAAGTTGAATTTGAAGACTCAAAAGACTCAGAAGAGCAAGAGGAATATAAGTCATTACCAATCGGAACTTACAAAAAAAGTATGACAATAAGAGTCGATGAACATAAAAGATATTTTCACAAGAAGAATATAAGCAAAGATGAAGTGAGGTACCTTTTAGAACATGATTATCAAATTAGAAAATACAAAAATCTCCTTACTAGCAGAATGGAAAACTTTCTCTTATCTCCAAGATTTAATGAAAACTTCACTCATCTATATTTGGTTAAACACATCGCCGAATATTTAGAAAAGAATGGAATTGAAACTGAACTCTACATTACTAAAAAACCAGATATTGTTTTTCAAATTGAAAGTAAGAGATATGCAATTGAAGTTGAAACGGGTTCAATCTTTTCTAAGATTAGTAGAATGAAAGAAAAGTTGGAAGTTTTAGAAAACTATGATAAATGGTTTTTTGTTGTGACTGACAGAAATAAGGTGAAAAAATACAAAAAATATGGCGATGCAGTTGATAAAAGGTATGTAAAATCTAGGCTAGATAAACTGATAAAATTGGCTGAAAAACCCCAAAAATAGGACTCTGGATTTTGGGGTGTAAATTGGGGTCCTATCGTCGGTAAAAACTGCCTGAAATTACCAAAGAGTCAGTCGGCATAATATGTATGTGTAGGGGTACTGACTTAGGGAAGAAGGGGGAGGAATCCTTAGTTACATTAATTACATAGTAGTAACTATGGGAAAGATTTATAAACTACTTTTTTATTAATATATTATGACAAAAAGCATAAAGGTTGAACCTCAAGTGATTCGAGGTTTTGAAGCATCTATCGCAGATAGTAAACTCTATCAAGAGGTAACCAAAGGTGTAGCTGAAAAATTTGGCAAAGATTCTAGGGCTTATCAAACATTAATGAATGGAATTGATACTAAAAATGGAACTGGTTCACAATTTTTCTTTAATACTGAAGCAGAATTATATCTTCCTGAGGGTCAAAGAGTTGCAAGATTAGCCGACCTTGGAAAAATTTATGACACAGACACTTCCTTTTTTAATGGGATTTATACTGATACTCCTGAATTAGTTTTAAGAACAGCTAATCCTTCGTGGAAAAATAATACCCAGATTTTGGAAAATTTAGTTGGGCAAGCAAAAGAAAGAGGATTAGAATTTTCTTCAGATAACCCTTTAGTTCTTTCAGGGCTTGAATTAACCAGAGATGATAATAGAGATAATTATTATGGAATATTAGTGCAAATGGGAGACAATACTGTTGCAGTAAATGACGTAAGATTTGCTTACGGAAAAGATAAAATTCAGGTTGGAAATAACACAAAAACATTATGGACTAAAAATAAAGGGTTGTCTAGGGTTTGTTTCGACTGGGGCGTCGGCGTCGACTCCTTTATGACATACTTGCAGGACTCTGTTGACAGTGGTCGGGTGGTGGTTTTTAACGCCGAAGGCGTTGCGTCTAAAAATTCAGAATTTGAAGCTATTAATCAAAAATATTATTCTGATTTGTCTGCCCTAAGAGATGAAATTAATGCCAAACTAGCACAATAAAGCATATAAAGGATTCTAATTTTCTAAGATTCCTAGCACCTTCATTGAAGAATGGGCTAGGCCACACGCTCTTTTATTAAGACTCTTGAGGTCAGTAAAATTCATTTGCGACAATTAGTAAAATATTGAACATTGAAGCAAAGGTGGCAATTGGTAAAAAGAGCTACTCTGTTGTCTAGGGTTTATTTCAACAGGAACGTCAACGTCAACTCCAATAATGACAACTTGCAGAACTCTAATGACAATGGTCTAATGGCCAAACCCCTGCTAGTTATATTTATGAAAACTTACAATAAACTTTATCGGAAAATTTGCTCTTATGACAATCTATACTCAGCATATCGAAAAGCAAGAAAAGGAAAAACTAAGAAACTTTATGTTAAAGAATTTGAAAACAATTTGGATAAAAACTTAATTGACCTCCAATTTGAACTTATGACCTTTATATATTCCCCAAGACCGTTAGATAATTTTATTCTTAAAGACCCAAAAACTAGAAAGATTTCAAGGTCAGATTTTAGGGACAGAGTAATTCATCATGCTATAATTAATATAATCAGGGCTATTTTTGAAAAAAGATTTATCTATGATTCTTGTGCTAACCAAAAAAGAAAAGGCAATTTATTTTCAATTAAAAGATTTGAGACATTTAGAAGAAAGATAACTAAGAATTTTAGTAGCAGAGCTTTCTGTCTAAAAGCAGACATTAAACATTATTTTCAGGAAGTTCATCATGATATATTACTCAAGATAATAAAAAATAAAATTAAAGACAAGAAAGTTATATGGCTTATTAGAAAGATATTGAAAAAAAACGCTAGTGGTGAAAAAACTAAAGGGATGCCTTTAGGAAATTTAACTAGCCAATTTTTTGCTAATGTTTATTTGAATGAGTTGGATTATTTTGTCAAACACAAATTAAAAATAAAATATTATGTTAGATATGTTGATGATTTTATAATACTTCATGAAAATGAAGAACAACTTCGAGAATGGAAGATGAAGATTGAGTTATTTTTAAAAGAAAACCTAAAATTAGAACTTCATCCACAAAAATCAAGAATCATCTCCCTGTCTAAAGGAATAGATTTTGTAGGATTTAGAAATTTTTATTATTTCAAACTTTTGAGGAAAAGAAATATTAGGGAAATGATGAAGAAAATCAGTAACTATAATGAATATCTGATTCTTGATGAGAAAATGATGGAAATTTTCCAAGGGTGGAACTCTTATGCAAAATGGGCAAATACATATAGGCTAAGACAATATGTTTTATCTAAGTTAAATAAAAAAAGATATACTCAATCTCGACAATATTTATAAATCCTAAGCATCTACCAACAGCAACGATAAAATAAATATCAATCAAAACAAAAAATTTATCCCCTGACGATGCCAAGAGTGGATGGTCGGCGGTGCGAGCGTAAGCGACTGAGGGCGCAACTTGCTACCAAGGTGGAAGCGTATGATACAAACAAATAAAAGTATGTAACAATTAATAATAACATGGAAAAAGAACCCCAAAAATTTGAAGTAATAGTATTAGGGATAATCTTTGATCCAATAAAAAAGAAAATTTTAATTGGAAGAAGAGAATCTGACCCATATATTGAAAACTTAAAATGGTGTTTTCCCGGAGGAAGATTAGAAGTCGGTGAAGACATAGATGAAGCTTTAAAGAAAAAAATTAAACTTAAAACAGGATATTCAGTAAAAAATATTGGAACATTTTTTTCAACAACTCACAAAGAAAATCCAAATTTAGTGTCAATTTCATTCTTGACGAAAATTTTTGAAGGAGAAGAAGCTCCCGGAGACGACATAGTAGAATTAAAATGGGTAAGCCCAAAAGAATTAGAACAATATTTTAGTACTTCAATGCACAAAAAACTTAAAGAATTTCTATTAGAGTTAGTTAACTGATAATTACTATTAGCACGTTACAATAACCAATACAAACACATAAAAACCGACTATTCATTCAAAAATTATGAAAGCTGCGAAAAACGGCAAACACATAAACAATTTAATTTTCAAAGAACTTATTAAACGAGGATATTCCCTAGAGGGAAATACGCGAATCTGGAATATTGCTGATTCTAAATTATGGTATTTAACACCAGAACAAGCACAAGCTTTTTTGGATTTAGAAGACGAAAAAGAATATAAAAAAACAGTTACGCAGCAAGAATTAGATTTAATTGACGAGAATACAAAAGAAATTTTAGAAAAATCAGGGAATGAGCCAATTAATATTATTGATGTTGGTTGTGGCGATGGAAGAAAAGCCTCAATATTTATTGAAAAATTTAAGGGCACCAAAATAAGATATTGCCCAATTGATATTAGTAGTTATATGGTGAATAAGGCGATACATCGGATTAAAAAAGTAAGCACCGTAGAAGAAGTTGTTGAATTTCAATGGAATATTTCTGATTTTGAAAACATAGAAAATATTTCAACCTTATTAAGACAAGGAGAATATAAAAAAAATCTTTTTCTTTTATTGGGAAATACACTTGGAAATTTTGAAATAAATGAATTTTTATATGAAATCAGAAGTTCAATGAAGGGAGGAGATTTAATTTTAATAGGAAATGGATTAGACCACAGAAAACCAGAAGAGATTATAAAATCATATAATACAAGTCATTTTAACAAATTTTCAATTTACCCACTTTTGCAATTAGGATTAAATAAAGAGGATATAGAATTTGGAGTTCGATTTAAAAATTCCCGCATAGAATCTTTTTATACAATAAAAAAAGCAAAAGAGATTAAATTTCTTGGAAAGTCTGTAAAATTCGATAAAGGAGATCAGATTATAGTGATAGTCTCTTACAAATACAATAAAGAAGATTTTTCAGAATTTCTAAATCTTTATTTTGATGACATAATAACGAAAGTATCAGAAGATGGATCTTATGCTCTTGCACTTTGTAAAAAATAATTACACATAACCTTTTTATATCTTAATTCTTCAGTATTCTTATGAGCCCGTAGCTCAGCCTGGTCAGAGCGCTAGTCTTATATGGCTGTATTCCTTCGGGATTGCAACGGCTTTCGTCTAAGAAAGCTAGAGGTCCGGGGTTCAAATCCCCGCGGGCTCATAAAAAAGATATAAAAACCTTCTTGTCGCCTTAGGTTCATGTTACTAGGATTAATAGGAAAACCATCTTGTGGAAAATCAACATTTTTCAAGGCAGCCACGATGTCGGATGTTCTCATCGCATCATACCCATTCGCGACGATTGAGCCAAATCACGGAATTGGTTATGTTAGAGTTGATGCTCTCTGTAAAGAACTTAATGTCAGATGCAATCCACGAACAGGATTTTGCACAGGTCAAACTCGATTTGTCCCAGTGGAACTGATGGATGTTGCCGGATTAGTAGAAGGTGCATCTGAAGGCAGAGGATTAGGCAATAAATTTCTAGACTCATTAAGACAAGCAGATATGTTTATTCACATTGTAGACATTTCCGGAACAACTGATGCCGAAGGGAGAGAAGGTACAGGGAACCCAATTGAAGATGTAAGAATGCTAGAAAATGAACTTAATAAATGGTATAGAGCGATTTTTGAAAAAGTCTGGGATAAATTATCTAGAACAATTCAATCAACAAAACAAAATTTTGCGGTCGTGGTCGCAAAACAATTCTCAGGCTTACGAGTTAAAGAAGAAGATGTAAAATCAGTTTTAATAAAATTAAAGTTGAATCCCGAAAATCCAACATTATGGTCCGAAGAAGATTTATCAAATTTTACAGAAACATTAAGACATTTAACTAAGCCGATGTTAATTGCCGCAAACAAGATTGACAAGTTTGGAGCAAAAGAAAACTTCGAAAAATTGAAATCGGAATTTCCAGATATGAAAATAATTCCATGTTCTTCCGATGCTGAATTATCATTACGACAAGCCGCAAAAGCAGGAATAATAGAATATATCCAGGGAGAATCCTCCTTCAAAATCAACAACGCCCCGATAGGAGAGGGGTGTATCAGCAGACGTCAAAGAGAAGCATTAGATTTAATTCAGAAAAATGTTCTAGACGAATTTGGCTCAACGGGAATACAAAATGTTCTTGATGAAGTAGTATTTAATCTCTTAAAATATATTGCAATTTTCCCAGCCGGATCAAAACTTGCAGATAGCAAGGGAAACGTCCTTCCAGATTGCTTCTTGCTTCCGAGCGGCTCAACCGCTTTAGATTTCGCCTATTCGCTTCACACAGATATTGGAGACAAATTTGTAAAGGCAATTGATGTCAGAACAAAAAAACCAGTAGGAAAAGACCATCCTTTAAAACATAGAGATGGAATAGAAATTATGACGAATTAAGAATTATGAAAATAGATATAAAAGTTCAACCAAATTCAGGAAGGCAAGAAATACAGAAATCCATCGACGGAAAAATAACAAAAGTGTTTCTAAAAAAACCAGCCGAAGACAATAAGGCGAATAAAGAATTGGAAAAATTTCTATCTAAGTATTTAAAAAAACATGTAAGAATTATAAAGGGTTTTACTTCTAAAAGAAAAACAATTGAAATAATATAATGGCTATAAAATATCATCAAGCTCCAGACATAAAACAAATTGCAGAAGAAGTAGTGGGCAAGTTAGATTGGAATCACGTTCTTTTAGAGCACGTTGCTTTTATTAGAAGTACTGGCTCAAAAGCTAGAAGAACAATTGCAAGATGTCATGCCCTCGGTAAAGCCATGCAAATTGGAATGGGACGGAAGAAAGGATTTTATTTAATAGAAGTCATTTCGGAAAAATTTGATAAACTCCCCGTCGACGAACAATTAAAAGTTATCATTCATGAGCTCATGCATATTCCGAAATCATTTGGCGGCGGGTTTATTCATCATAACAAAGTTCATGAAGCGTCAGTTAATAAAATATATAATCATTATTGCAGCTTAAAAGAAAAAACAAGATGGCTCTAAAAACAATAACTTATTTTATCGAAGGGAAGAAGAAGAAACTCAAAATAAAGAAATGTGACACATTGTTAAAGAAATTTTTAGGATTAATGTTTCATAAAAATTCACCGCCACTTCTTTTTGTTTTTGATAGAGAAAAAAATTTACAAATTCATTCTTTTTTTTGCAAGCCATTCAAAGCAATTTGGCTTGATGAAAAAATGCGTGCAACCAAAATCGTCGACGTTAAAAATTGGAAAATATGTCTTTCAGGAAGAGGAAAATATTTATTAGAGATTCTTACACCACTTAAAAATAACAATTGCCGTCGATAAATAATATTGTCGACAATAGAAACATTTAAATAGAAAATAGCACTAAGAAAGTTAAGGTTTACAAAAGAGGGAAAAAGGAGGTTAAAAAAATGGGAAAAATTATTGCTAAAAAAGTTATTGAACGAAAATCTGGATATCTATATTATGTAGATGGACAAGGAAACGTTTGTGAGGCTAAAATGGCTAGGGGCGGCAAGAAAAAGAAAAAAGTTGCTAAAAAGCCAATTAAGAAGGCTGTCAAAAAAGCTGTTAAGAAAGTAGTCAAAAAAGTAGCAAAAAAAGTAGCCAAAAAGAAGAAAAAATAAATCTTCTAAATATTATTATTTTTTAATTTAATCATATTCAATGAATCTCTTTTGTTAGGGAGCTTAAGGGATTCATTATTTTTATAAATTGTTTGATCTTAAAACAGGAACTATTTTTATCGAATGAAAATGTCTAAAGAATTTATCTGGATTTTTACCAGCAGGACTATCTTTATGAGGAACTAGAAGAAATGTATCTATTGACGTTCCATTTCTTTTTTCTTCTCTTCTTACCAATTCAACCCTTTCGTCCCCATTATTATAAAACGGATGATTAGCTTTATATAATTCTTCCAAAGAATTATATGTTGCTCCTTTTTTCCATATAGAAAAAAATCCAGAATGATTTTTCCCATAAACTTGATATTGTGTTTTTGAATTCATGACATTTTTATTAAAATTAGAGTTTATAAATCTTCACTTGATGTCATTATATAATAGTCTCAAATCTAATCAAGAATTGTTTTTTTCCCAATTTCCAATTGCTTTCCTTAACGCGTCCGCAGCCAAATTTGAACAATGTACTTTTATTGGAGGCAATTCTCCTAATGCTTTCACAACATCAACATTACGAATCTTTTTTGCTTCCTCTAAGGTTTTTCCCTTTGCTATCTCCGTCAACATCGAACTCGTAGCAATTGCCGCAGCACATCCCATTGTCTGAAACTTAATATCATCAATTTTATTTTCTTTAATTCTCAACATAATTCTCATCACATCTCCGCACTGAGGATTCCCAACCATGGCCTCGCTATCGGGAGTTTCCATTTCGCCCATATTCCGCGGATTCTCAAAATGCTCCAACACATTTTTATTATAATTTATATTACTCATTATTCAACTCCTCGACAAGTTTATCGACATCAATACCATGCGCTCTCGCTCCTTGCTCAATTGTCTCTAATTGCGCCATAGGACACCCTCCACAAAACAAACCTCGGTCAGCTAACTTCTCAGCCATATTTCTATCCATATCAATTAATTCAGCAAAAGTCATTTCCTTAGTAATTTTACCTTTTTTCATTTTCCACCTCCTTATCAATTTCCTCAAATTTAAACGGACTAATTTCCCTTAACTTCTCAACACTCTCCCTAATATTCTCCACGACATAATCTTCATTCCCAATAATATCATCTCCCAACGTTAACCTCAAACTTCCATGAATATATAAATCTTCGACTCCGATTGCCTTCAGAACATAACTCTCTTTCAATTTTGTAGAGGCGCAGGCCGACCCAGTTGAAACACAAATGCCATTCTTATCCAGCATTAACATTAAACTTTCACCCTCGATGCCATAAAAAGAAATATTGATATTATGATAAACACGATTGTCTATTGAGCCATTAATATGAGCCCCAGGAATTTTCAAAAGCTCCTCGATAATTTTGTCCCTACTTTTTTTAATTTCACTCTCATTATTATTAACTTCCAACGCCGCAGCCAACCCAATAATTCCAGGCACATTTTCAGTTCCACTTCTTAATCCATTTTCCTGCCCACCCCCGGTCATAATTGCAGAAATATTTGTTCCTTTTTTGATATATAAAAAACCAACTCCCTTAGGCGCATGAAATTTGTGTCCAGAAACAGAAAATAAATCAATATTTTTTATATCTAATTCAACTTTTGCAAATCCTTGAACAGCGTCGGTATGAAAATAAACTTTAGCCTTTTTACAAATTGCACCAATTTTTTCAATTGGCTGAATGGTGCCGATTTCGCTATTGACATACATAATAGAAACCACTAAGGTATTTTCAGAAATTTTTTCTTTAATTTCTTTAATGTCGACAATTCCTTCTGAACTAACCCTGACATAATCAACTTTATATCCAGACTTTTCTAAATCTTTACAGGTCTCTAAAATTGATGGATGCTCAATTGCTGAAGTAATAATATGCTTCTTGTGAGGATTCGTTTTAGCTAGACCCCTCAGTGCCAAATTATTAGATTCAGTTCCACCAGAGGTAAAAACAATCTCAGAGACATCGCATCCAACAAATTTGGAAATTTTCTCTCTCGCCTTCGTTAATTCTTTTCCAGCTTCACAGCCAATAGAATACAAACTTGACGCGTTTCCATATTTCTCTACAAAAAATTCTTGAACTTTTTTCGCAACTTCAGAATCAACTTTTGTCGTGGCTGAATTATCTAAATAAATTTTCATTAATATTTAGGCTCACAATTACAATAGCCAAGAACCTCCTTGTTATATTTTTTACAAACATCACACGAACACTTGCTGTCCTTCATAAATTTCAAAATTCGCTGAATTTCACTCACGGCTAACTTTGGACTTTTAGCAAGTATTTTAGCCGATTGGGCAATTTCTTTCTTCGTTTCCAAATTCAACCTAATTTTGTTAGCTCTTTTGTTTGATATATACTGCGAAATAGCAGCCTTGCTAACTCCCAAAATAATTCCAGTTTTATCATAACTTAATTCATATTTCTTTGTCAATAGCTTCGCTAATTCTTTCCTAACTGTAGGAATAATATACCAAACTTCGATTTCTTGCGGCAACAAATACATGTTAACTATAGTTAACTTTCTTTTATAAATCTTATGATTTTACCAATATAAAATCTAATTAATACTAATCGCATCAACTGGGCAGCTAGTTTTTGCTTCTTTTTCACATGTCAGTTCCTCGACACTACCTTTTGCCACAGATGCCTTCCCATCTTTCATTTCAAAAGAATTCGGACATATAGCAACACAAGCTCCACATCCAATACACTTACTTTTGCTCACCGTTATTTTGTACGTCATTTAAATTGCCTCCCTTTTCCCCGTTAATTTGATCAATTTTAAAATATTCATTGTCAATTTTTTCACCACCAACAGCAGAACCCGTAATTACATTCCCAGTCATATTCGAAAAAAACACGAATCCCAGAATAATAATAATCAAAATAACAATGCCAATTATTATATCTCTACGATTCATAACAAACTTAATTTAATAATATTTATAAACTTAATTAAACTTAATTAAACATGGAAAATGTATTAATTTGGATTATAGTTGCAATAGCCGTATTTACCGTCGCAATATTTTTTATCTATTACAATCGTTTCGTTCGGCTATCACACCAAATTGACAATTCTCTTGCGCAAATCAATGTCCAGCTCAAAAAGCGTTCAGATTTAATACCAAATTTATTAGCTGCAGTAAAAGGTTATATGAAACATGAGAGGAAGGCCATTAAAGAAGTGACAGACGCAAGAAAAGCATTAATGTCGGCGAGAGGCGTAGAGAAAAAAATGAAGGCAGGCAATCAAATGCAAGAAGCACTTAAATCAATTTTCGCAATTGCAGAGGGCTATCCAGATTTGAAAGCGAATACAAATTTTTTACAATTGCAACAAGAATTGTCTGCAATAGAAGACAAGGTCGCATATGCAAGACAATATTATAACGACGGAATAATGGCATATAATGTTATGACAAATATGATTCCAGGCAAATGGTTTGCATCAATGTACGGATTTAAAGTCCAAGAATATTTAAAAATTCCAGAAGCAGAAAAAGCAGTGCCAAAAATTGAATTCTAAAAGTTATTTTGAAATATAGCATATTGCAATATATATAATGGAGTATATAGATAAGAATTAAAAACTCAAATCACAATATACAAAGATGAATCGCCTATCATTCCACGAAGAAATTCGGAAAAATAAAATTAGCTCATTTATCTTGATTGGCATAGTTCTCGCAGTCCTCTTGATATTAATTTATACTGTTGGATTTATTTTAGGCGGTGATTATTTTTTCTTTATAATAATTTTTGGAACCATCTTCTCATTAATTTATGTAGTTGGAGGATATTACAAATCAGCTGACCTCGCAATAGCATCAGTAAATGCAAAGAAGGCATCAGGAACAGAATACAGACAATATAACAATATTGTAGAAGGATTATGTTTAGCATCAGGACTTCCAAAGCCAAAACTTTATGTTATGAACGATCAACAAATTAATGCATTTGCTTCTGGACGAGATCCACAGCATGCTGTAGTTTGTGTAACAAAAGGAGCCCTAGACAAACTTTCTAAATCCGAGCTTGAAGGAGTTCTTGCTCACGAACTTTCACACATAGCAAATTATGATATTAGATTTATGACTTTAACCGCGGTCTTAGTTGGGATGATTGCAATAATTTCCCAAATTTTTCTAAGAAGTTTATTTTGGTCTTCATTAGGAGGAGGAAACGACAGAAATAATAACAATGTCGTTTTCATGATAATTGGAATAGGCTTGGCAATTCTTGCTCCAATAATTGTAGCATTAGTTCAACTTGCAATATCAAGAAAACGAGAATATGCCGCAGACTCTTCCGCTGTAAAATTTATGAGAACTCCAACTGGATTAATTGGAGCCTTGAAAAAAATTCAATCAAATACACCAATGAAAGTTTCGGGAGCAGTAGCGCCCTTATTTCTTGCAAAACCAACAAAAGAAAAAGAATGGTTCCAAACTCATCCGCCATTGCCGAAAAGGATTGCACGATTGGAGAGAATGTAAATTTATTTTTTTATTTACTTCACAGGAAATTTTTAAAACAAATAGAAAATTAAGATTAAAAGTTGTTAGTTTCAATAAGCGTTAAGCAGGAATTTATTATATCAATTTCTCAAACGTAGAGAGTGATATAATGTAATTTTTGTTTCACCTGGCTTTGAAGAAATTCCCAATCCTGAATTTAAATATTCACATGCCATCCTAACAAAATCTAATCCAAATCCTCCATGATTTGTACTTGCATCAGGAGCAAGCCAATCTTTTAATGGTCTGTCTTTGGGAAATCCAGGTCCATTATCTGTAACTGAAAACTTCACAAAGTATCCTTGAGATTTTGCCTCTTTCGGTAAATATATTAGATTATTGCAGCTTTTAGCTAATGATCCTGTTTCATCTACATCAACAGAAATTTTACCATTCGATTTATCAACAGTTCTATCAGCATTACGTACTAATTGTAAAATTGATAAATATAACATCCATGGATTTGTAACTAAATTTGTAGTCGACTTATAATTAACATCAATTAATTCAGGATCATAATTTTTCATTAAATTGAGATTACTTTTTAAGGCGTCTGCAGTTTTTTGTACATAAATTGCATCTTTTGAGACACCAGCATATACTACTGCTTTCATTGCATTATCGACATGCCATTGTCTGAATGCTTTTTGCTCAGAAGTTAGTTCAATATACCCGTTTGCACACATAGCCAATTTATCAAAGCTTTCATAGGCGTCATGTTCAAAAATTAATCCCAATCTAACCCTTTCTTCTAATTCTAGTGGATTTTTCATCGTTACACTTAATAATAAAAATTCATTTATAAGCTTTTGGTGATTTACCACTCAAAAGTTAATAACTATTTCTTCTCATAATCATAAGCAGACCCACTCATCATTAGGCAAAAGAATTTCAAGATCAAAGAAGATATATGTAACCATTATGCAATAGTTACATATAGAAAAGTTTATAAATATAAAAAATATAATTTTTATATGAAACAAGATACACACGAAAGTAAATCTGAGAAAGGAAGTAATCCTCAAGAATATCGTTCCGGAAGAGGCATTTATGCGACTCACTTATTAATATATCCTAACAGTACTAAACGCGAAAGTTTAGTTTATTTCTCTAGAATTGAAGGAATGCCAGAAAATGAATTTTATATGGAAAGACGTTTTGGCAGAAGAACTGTTTTGAGTTATAAAGAGATTGAAAGAAATGTAAAAGTTCAAGGAAAAGGAAGGTTAATTAATTTGGGAAAAGAAGGGATTCCCATCAATATAGAAAACTATTTTAAAATAAAAGATGGAGAGATACATTTATGTGATGGTAGGGGATCAGAGAGAATAGAAGACATACTATCAAAACAATAAACTATTACTTTTTTAACAAAAATTCATGTACACCTTTAGCCGCAATGGCACCTTCTCCTGCAGATGTAATCATTTGTTTCATTGCAGAATTTGTCACATCACCAGCAGCAAAAATTCCATCAATGTTAGTTTTGCAATCTTTTCCAGTTAATATATATCCACCTTCAATTTTTAATCCTATATTTTTAATAACTTCAGTAGCAGCTACAGCCCCAGTTTCGATAAAGACCCCATCTACATCTAAAACTTTTTCCTTATTTTTTTCATCTGATATTTTCAATTTTTTAACAACATTTTCACCTAAAATTTCCACAGGATTAGAATTATAAATAATATCAATATTTTCTTTTTCTTTTATTTTAGTCAAAGAAATTGGTTCACATCTCATTTCATGTTTTCGATAAACAACGACAACGCTTTCGCAAATTTCCGACAAATATAATGCAGCTTTCGCAGCCGAGTCTGCCCCCCCGATAACAACCACTTTTTTATTTCTAAAAAAATTACCATCGCAAGTAGCGCAATATGAAACACCTTTGCCCAAGAATTTCTCCTCTCCAGGTATGTCCAATTTTCTGTTTTCAGTTCCAAGTGCTACAATCAAACTTTTTCCCACTATTTCTTTTTCTTCATATTTTAAAATAAATCTATCTTCATTTTCATCAACACTATCTATTTCATGTTCCAAAAATTCTGCTCCAAATTTTTTAGCTTGTTCTTTAATCTTATTCATCAAATCTTGCCCAGAACCCATAAAGCCAGGCCAATTTTCAACTTCTCCCGCCAAATTTGCCGTCCCGCCAAAATTTACAGCTACAACTAAAGTTTTTAGATTATATCTTCCGCAATAAATAGCAGCAGTCAAACCAGCCGGACCAGCCCCGAGGATTAAAACATCATAAACTTCTTCCATTTAAAATTCAGACATCGAGGGTTTTTATATCTTTCAACTATATAATTTATTTTGGTTCCAGAGAGCTTTAATTTTTAAAAGAAAAGAGGCCTTTTTTATATCTCCAGAAAGCTCGCTAACCAATAACATTTAAATAACTCTTTTCCTAAAACTAAATATGGATGCAAAAGAGAGATTAAAACTAATAAAACATAACACAGAAGAATTAATGACTGAAGAGGATTTAGTTAAATTATTAGAAAGTGGACAAGAATTAAAACATTATATTGGTTTTGAAATATCAGGTAAGCCACATCTAGGTCACGGATTAGTTTGTATGTCAAAGATAAAAGATTTAGTTGACGCAGGCGTAGATTGTTCAATTTTTCTAGCAGATTGGCATTCATGGATTAATGATAAACTTGGAGGAGACATGGAAAAAATTCAAAAAATTGCTGTTAACTATTTTAAAGAAGCTTTAATCGCGGCGTATAAATGTGTAGGGGGAAATCTAAAAGATTTGAAATTTGTCTTAGGAAGTGAATTATATCATAATAATGATAAATACTGGGAAACAGTAATTGATGTAAGTAAAAATACAACTATGGGAAGAATTACCCGTTCAATAACGATTATGGGAAGAAAAGAGGGAGATAGTGTAGATTTTGCAAAAATGCTTTATGCTCCAATGCAAGTAGCAGATATTTTTACGCAGGGAATTAATATAACGCATGCGGGACTTGACCAAAGAAAAGCACAGGTTATTGCAAGAGATGTAGCACTAAAATTGAAAATAAATCCATTATTAGATAAAAAAGGAAATAAAATTAAGCCAGTTGCAATTCATGGACACCTAATTTTAGGTTTACAAAAACCTCCAGTCTGGCCAGTTCCAAAAGAAAAAATGCAGGAACTTTGGTCCAAAATGAAAATGAGCAAATCTATTCCAAACTCAGCAATTTATATGACTGATGGAGAAGATGAGATTAGAAAAAAAATTAAGGGAGCATTTTGCCCAGAGGGAGAAATTGAATTCAATCCATTATTAGATTGGTCAAAATATCTGATTTTTATTAACGACAAGTCGTTTCTAAAAGTACAACGACAAGAAAAATTTGGTGGTGATATAATTTATAATAATTATAATAATTTAGAAAAAGATTTTGCAGAGAAAAAACTTCATCCAATGGACCTAAAAACAGCACTAGCAGATAAACTTATAGAAATTTTAGCTCCAGCAATGAAACATTTCTCGACGCCAAAAATGAAAAAGGCAAAAGAAGAAATGGAAAAATTAATTATAACAAGGTAAACAGCCTTAACGAAAGCTTTAAATAATTCCACAACCTGCTATATTCATGAAAACGCAAAGAGCTGTGACTACCTTGAATTCTTATGTCTCTTTAGCGTGCGGACCAACTTTTATTAAGTTCTGGTAATACGCGACACAATTTTTCTTAACATGAAACGAAAAAGAAATGTCGCTATACAGGCATATAATACTGAAAAGGAGATTAATAACAATTGTTTATCTTGTGGTGAAGACATCCGACATCCAATTTGCCCAATTTGCATTACAGAAGCATTTTTACAATGGATTGAAAAATTTCCAGAGCAGAGAGAAATAAAAGACAAATTAAATACATTTATACGACAACACAACACAATTAGCGGCAAATCAAAAACCTGCGTATCTTGTGGCGAAAACAGAACTAACGTTTGTCCATATTGTTTTACTAAATATTTATACAAACTAATTAAAGAGGCTGGAGTAGGAGTTAAAGCGATGTCCGAGTTTCTTTTCGTTTTTAATTTCGATTTCACCCACAAAGGATATTCTCAAGAATTAGAAGCATACGGCGGATATTGACCCAAAATCTCTTAAACCGAAAACCCTTTCTTTAATTATGAAGAAGGCGTTAGTTTTATATTCAGGAGGACTCGATTCTCGCTTAGTCGCGCGTATGCTTCAATATCAAAAATTTCAAATCACTGCACTTCATTTTGTTCTCCCATTTGGTTGTGGCTGTTCTAATTTCGATCAGGATAAAATCAAAATAATAACTATCAACATAAACAAAGAACCTTTATTGTCAGAATATTTAAAAATTTTAAAAAAACCAAAGTTTGGAACAGGATCAGGAATTAATCCGTGTAAAGATTGCAAAATTTTTATGTTTAAAAAAGCAAAAGAATATGCCGATAAGCACAATATAGAAATTATAGCAACGGGAGAAGTTCTCGGGCAACGACCACTATCACAAATTCCATCGGCAATGAAAATAATTGATGAAGCACTCGGTTTCGAAATTCTGCGACCATTGTGCGCAAAGCGACTCAAAGAAACTTCATTTGAAAAAAGGGGACTAGTTGACAGAAATAAATTCCTAGATATTACTGGACGAGGACGAAAGGCTCAAATGGCATTGGCTGAAAAATATAATATTAAATATCCAACACCGGGTGGCGGATGTTTTCTTTGCGAAAAAGAACCAGCATCAAGATTAAAACATTTATTAGAAAAAAATTTAATTACTGAAGAAACATTGTCTTTAACGAAAATTGGCAGACATTTTTTTATTGATAATACATGGTTAGTTGTTGCAAGAGATGCAAACGAGTCCAAAATAATTTCCAAATTTCCAAATCATATTAAAGATGATGTAGGTAAACCTACAGTTTATTTTAATAAAAAGAAAGGATACCAAAAAGCTTTAGAACTTCAAGAAGCTTATTCAACTGGAGACAATGTTGGCAAAAGAAAAAAATTTGCCAAATTTAAATTATGAAAATAGTATGGACATTTACAAATAAAGGAGAACTCAATAAGTCTCAATTCTTGGATTATGTAGAAAGAAAAGTTTTTCGCACAATTAGAAAATATCAGATATTATCAAAAAACAAAAAAATAATTTTAACTAGGGCTCAAGACCTTAATACAAATGTTTTAAAGAAAATTCTCCAAACAAAGTTTCAAGTTGAAACATCAGCAAAACCAAATATATCTTCGGAAAATCTTTCTCAGATAGCAGAAAATATATTTAAAAATATTCTCGAAGGAAAATTTACTTCGTTACTCTTAAATACAAACACTCCGCTACTCTATCTTTCCGACAAAGAAATAGAACTCTATGCGAAACTTAAAAATATAAAAGGAACAAAAAGAAAAGAGAACAAAAAAATACAAGCCTTATTTAAAAAATTTCTGAAAAAAAATCAAGATCTCGAACTCAACATTTTAAAAGCATACTCTCAGCTCAATGAAAAATAAGAAGGTGAAAAAAGCAATAGAATTTGTAAATGTTTTTATAACGTTACTAATATTAATTCTTATAATATACGGCATCATAAATCTATCATTTTTAGATGAAGAATTTTCATATTTAATTTATAATTATGGCATCATAGCCCTTTTTGCAATATCGGTTTTACTTGATTTAATTCCTCAGCTAATTTCTCCGATTATTGCATTAAGCATGGGAATTATTGCAGGTATAAATGTTCATTATGCAATTTTCGCAACTATTCTCGGTTCAACATTAGGTTCAGCTATTGGATTCATCCTCGGAAAAAGATATATGTTTGACGCAGTTAATATTATGGTTTCAGAAAAATCAGTAAAAAAACTAACCAGATTAACAAATAAATATGGAAAATTTATTGTTCCACTAGCCGCAATTTCCCCACTTCCCTATCTCCCAGTTCTTTTGGGGGCAATGAATTTTTCCAAAAAGAACTTTATAATTTACGGACTATTCCCAAGGGCTATTGGCATAATAGCTTTTGGCTATTTGACTAGTATCTTTTAATTAACAAATTTCCAAAGCCCACCGCTATAATCTAATTGATTAGGACCTCTTAATTGTTCAATATAGTTCACATCTTCGCCGGGAGTTAAAATTCTATGCAAGATAAAAGCTTGAGGCTCAATAGTTTTAAGAGGTCCTAATTAAAATTAATCTTTTGCAATCTTCCATAATAAGTCAAAATAATTCCTATAGCTTTTCGCCAACTTTTTACTCTCTATTAAAATTATTGTAATCGGATTTTCATAGATAAACATCGCCACCTTGTCCCCGTAGACGAAAGTAGAAGCGGGAGATTGGTATTCTTTCGGAACAAACCTGATTTTATTCATCTCCCACATTGGAGCCTGCGAACCCTCTGTAACTATTATTTTTGCTTTTATCTTTTTTTTAATTCTCATATTTGCCCACTGTTCAGTATAAGCTGGCAAATCTTCTACAAATTTCCCTTCTGATCCGAATTCAATAAAATCTTCTGCCTCTTCTATGATATCATTCATAATAGTCTTTTGGCCTTTGATACCAACAAAAATTTGAGCGACAGATTTCGCTTGTGATTCCTTTTTTATAGATTTCATCTTATTAAAAATTTCTTTGGCCAATTTCTGCTTCTCTCCCGCCATTCGCTTTTCCTCCATTGCAATATCTAAAAATTTCGACGGGCTTGTTGCAGAATAAAATTTTATTTTATTTTGAATTATATAGCTTGCAAACCCTTTCCCAATCAATCTCTCCAAAACATCATAAACAGTTGTCCTATATAATTGGGTTTTTTTTATTATTTCGGAAGCAGAAGAAGAACCAATATTAAGAAGACTAAGATAAACCTTTTCTTCTGTGCTCGTTAATCCAAATTCTTTAAGCATTGTGTCGTCATGTTACATAACTACTATTATTTAAATAGTTTTTGTTGCCCAAGAGACCATGTTAAGAGCATATAGCCATTCAATTAGAGAAAAGGAAGAAGAAAAGGGAGATGTCCAATCCAGAAAATACGAAAAACCCTTTATTAGAAAAGAAGAAACAATGAATTTCCCCTTAGAAATGATTAACTCTTCAGGGGATAAAGTTGTCTGTAGACAATGTTCGGGTTGTCATGGATGCAGATAAGGAAATAAATTATTCCATTCTCTTCAATAAATCTTTCAATTTGGCTGCATTAGCCGTTTTGTCTCTTATTTCAGAAATTTCATAAACCTGATTTCCACCAATTTCTTTCTTCTCGCCAACCTGCAAATCTCTAATTAATTTTTTCCTAATCGATTCCGAAACAGCCAATTTTCCACTATCAGAATCCGTAATTTTTTTTGCCAAAGAAATCGTATTTCCCATGCTCGTGTACTTTAATTTATTATTAACTCTTGATGTAACTAATTCGCCAGAATGAATTCCAATATTAAATTCAATTTTGCTTTCAAACTTTTTATTGTAAGCATTTAAATTATTCAAAATTTCCATTCCAGCTCTCGTCGCTAAAATTTCATTATCGTAAGTTTTTGTCACAAGTGGAGAAAAAATAATAAAGACATAATCATCTCGCCAATCAGAAACTCCCTTGTTTTTTTGTGCATCTTTAATTATTTTATGTAAAGATTCTTTCGCAATCTCATTTAAATTGCCATAATTTTTAATACTCAGCGCAGTAACAGATGAAACATATTTTTCTCCTTTCAAAACTAAACTTGACTCTGCATTTCCAACTGCATTCTTATTTGTAAAATCAACCATACTTTTATCTTCATGACTATAATTTTTTGCATCAAGTCCCTGAACTTTCGGCGATTTATTTGTAAAATTCAAGCCACTATCCATGTGCGATTTAACATTTGATGGGATATTATTTTCAACTTTTCCAGTTATTTTTCTAATCTTTTTAATAAATTTATCTATAATTCCTTCTCCTTCAATATTTCTTGTTTTCCCATATCTCACAAAAAGAACGGCGCCAACACTTCCAAAAACGACAATAATAAAAATCCAAATTATTGAATATTCTTTAAAAATTCCTACTTCTTTTAAATCACTAACAGATATAACACTTCCTGTTAATAAAACTTGTCGACTGATTGGATTATTATTCCCATCGTCAATTAAAACTTCATATTCACCGATGGGTGCTTCAAGATTAAATTTTCTAGTTTCGCCGACATTAATTTTTAATTCAAGATTCATAACTTCATTTCCAATCTGGACACTAATAGTTTTATTGTATAATGTATTTCCAATATTTGTTACACTTAAGACAGAATCTTCAATTTCAAACTCAACTTTTTGTAATCCAAGCATTTCAAATTCTCTCTCCTCAATTAAATCATTAAAAGATGCAACTATTTTCCATGTTCCAATACTAGAATTTAAAGCAAAATCAAATGTATCAAATTCATCAGCTTGAACAATTGATTCAATTTTTTCATTTTCTGGAGAAATAATTTTTATAGAGACTGCTCCTTCCATTTTTATTCCAGACTGATCGAATAATTCAACACCAACCGTAAAATTTTCTCCTGGGACAACCTCGGCATCAGACAAACTCATAACCAATGAAGACACAACCTGATTAATATTAAAAGAAGCAATAGCTGAACCCTTGTTCTCTATTTCTTCATCGTAAGCATATATATTCAAATAATAAACACCTGCCTCAATGGTTTCAGACATAAAAAAAATCTCACTGACAAAGCCATTCTCAATTGCTTTGCTGAAATCACTTGCATTTGAGCCTTCAGTAAAACCATTCAGCAAATCACCATTTGCTTTATTAGCTTTGATATTAACTGTTATTGCTTCGCCGGGGTCATATGAGGTCTTATTCAATGAAGCAGTCACAATAATATTATCACTAATTGTAAAAGTTTTGGTCGAAACAATATCGAAACCAAGCGAAGAAATTATTTGACATTCTCCAATAACTTCATTCAAATTCTCAATTTCCAAATCTGCCTTATTCAAAATAATATCTGTAGAATAACTTTGTTCCTCGTCAGGCAAAAAATCCCTTGCCTTAATTTTTATTAGATTAGTTGTCATGTTCCCACAAGCTAAATTAATATTTAAATTTCCGACACTAGTGCCCTGAAGTCCGTCCAGTTTTAAGAACAGCATATCCCCCAAATTATAAATATCGGATGGTTCTGAAATAGAAATATCAGCCAAAACAAATGAGCTCATTAGAATGAACATTAAAACAATGGAATATGTTAATTTTTTCATATCTTTTTCATGTAAGTTTAGTATATAAATATTATCAACACTTTTATAAATCTCATAATGCTAATTCTGTCATGAAAAAGATGAAGGTGGACCCCTATGATGTTCAAGGCGAGATAAATTACGGCAGGCTCATCACAGAATTTGGAATAAAAAAAATAGATAAAAAACTTTTAGCTCGAATAGAAAAAATTACGGGCGAAATCCATCCGTATTTAAGACGAGAAATATTTTTTGCACATCGAGATTTAGAAAAGATTCTTGACGCTTATGAAAAGGGAGAAAAGTTTTTCTTATATACGGGCATTGGCCCAAGTGGTCCAATTCACTTAGGACACTGGTCAGTATGGGGTTTTACAAAATGGCTGCAAGATAAATTTAATGTAGAACTATGGTTCCAATTCACCGACGACGAAAAATTCTTATACAAAAATATGACCTATAACGAAATTCAAAAATGGACCGAAGAAAATATGAAAGATGTAATTGCAATAGGGTTTAATCCGAAAAAAACACATTTCCTAATTGACACAAAGCACGCGGGAATTATGTATCCAGAGGCAATCAAAGTAGCAAAAAAAATAACTTTCTCCACAATAAAAGCCTCTTTCGGATTTACAGATTCAAATAATATCGGCTCAATTTTCTATACTGCAATGCAAACAGTTCCCGCATTTTTATCGAATGTCTTAAATAATAAAAATGAATATTGCCTAATTCCCTTAGCGGTAGATCAAGACCCTCATTTCAGAATTTCGCGAGATGTAATAGAAAAACTCGGTCATAAAAAACCCTCAATTATTCACTCAAAATTTATGTCCCCGCTAACTGGTGCCACAGGGAAATCAAGTAGTTCAAATTCAAGCAAAGCGATTTTAATGACAGATGATGCAAAAACAGTCAAGAATAAAATCAATAAATATGCCTTCAGTGGAGGCCAAGACACCGTGGAAGAACACAGAAAAAAGGGTGGCAATGTTGATGTTGATGTTGCATGTCAATGGTTAAAATATTTTGAAGAAGATGATAAAAAATTAGCAGATATTTATAAAAAATATTCTAAAGGAGAATTACTTTCTGGAGAAGTTAAAGCAATTTTAATAGACAAAATTAACAAAGTTTTATCTGAACACCAAAAACGCAGACAAAACGCAGACAAAGAATTTGATAAATTTAGCTATAAAAATTAATTAACGACCTGGACTACTATAGTCAGAAACTGAACTAGAGCCATCTTCGGAACCCGAGTCATATCTATGTGACCTTGTAAATCCAGGTTCATCTAAATCAGTATCGCTTGGTTTTATGGATTTAATTTCATCCGATCCAAACCATCTTTTTGACATAACTTCAACATTGTATTCTTTTCCAATTTTAAGTCCATTCGGATTTCCAATAGCGCTCACATCTGGCCTACCAGCTCTATGATCACGGGTATTATCATCAAAAACTAATAGATTATATCCATCAGCGGTATTTGCATGATATCCTTGATAAACTACATCTCTTTTTGTCTCTACATCTCCACGACTATTGAAATACATTCCTCCAACTAATGTTGTTAAAATAACAGCTCCAGCAACAAGTGTTCTAAGTGATTTTCCCATAAAATATATAATAAAAAATCCTTTTTAAATCTTTCTATTTGTAACTATTGTGGTGTAACAACACTTGGGCTCTCAATAACCTCAATCCCCTTATCCCCAATTTTCATTCCAGCTGCCTTTCTCTCATGTGCTGTCCGTCTCATTTTCGCAATCCTGACCGCCCTATCTCCAACACCCGCGATTCCAGATTCATAAAAAATCGTCACAGAGTCAGACAAGAATCTTAAAATATCAGTCTTTGTCCAATCTCCATTATTAGTTGCTCCCATATCTCCTTCTAGGCTTTCATCAACAAAAACAGTAGTAACCTTTAATCGTTTCATCAAAGAAGATAATTCAAAAATTGTTTGCCGAATTTTCCCTTGCTCATTTAAATTCAAAGCCAAAACCGAAATTGGGTCAAAACAAATTCGCTTAATATTATTTTGCGCAATCATTTTTGTCAATTCCTTTTTCAACTCCTCAATGGGGGTCTGTGGCGCAAATCTCATAAATTTAATTTTGCCTTCCTCGCTTAACTTAGAAAAATCCCAACCATAAGCCATTGCGTCATTTAGTGTTTCAATAATATCCGGTTCAAACGAACAATATAGTCCATTTTCACCAAACTGTGTCACCCCATTCCAAAGAAATTGTAATAAAAATGTAGATTTTCCCGAGCCAGGACCACCAACAATTAAGTTGTCAGAATTTCGCACAAAACCCCCTCGGCATATTTTATCAAATCCAGTTATCCCAGTCGAACATCTATCCATCACCTCTTCTACCATAATTAGATATAGCATAAATGTTTATAAATTCTCTTATTCTTTTTATTATATGAAAACATTAAATTTACATTGCGACTACATTAAATTTAAAGCACTAAAAAAAGCACTAAAATCAATTGATGAAATTGCACCAAATCAAAAACTTGAGGGAGAATCTCAAGAATGTTTAGTTGTAATGGTGGCGGTTGAAAAAGACGATTCAAAAGAGACGATTCCGGAATTAATAGAATCAATAAAAAAAATAGCAACTGATGTAAAAACTAAAAATATAGTTCTATATCCCTATGCACATCTCTCTTCAAATTTAGGAAGTCCATCTCTGGCTATAGAAATTTTAAATGAAGCAGCAAAACAGCTTAAAGACTTCACCGTTATTCAGGCCCCATTCGGATATTACAAATATTTTGAATTAAAAGTAAAAGGGCATCCTTTGTCGGAACTATCTAAAGAAATAAGGATGAAAGAAAGCAAAGAATTAGAAGACATATCTGAGGAGGAGAGAAAACAACTTTTAAGAACAATATCTAAGGCAAAACTTGATACTTCTAAGTTGGCAGAAAATGACCATAGAATAATTGGGAATAAAATGGATTTATGGAGTTTCAACAATGTTGCTCCAGGGATGGTTTTTTGGCACCCCAAAGGCCTTCATATTAGAAATAAATTAATAGAGTTTTGGAGAGAACTCCACAGAAAAGACGGTTATGAAGAAATTTCAACTCCACAAATCATGGACAGAAAACTTTGGGAAGTATCAGGGCACTGGTCAAAGTTCGGAGAAAATAATTTCAAAACAGAATACGAAAAAAGAGATTTTCTGGTGAAGCCAATGAACTGTCCAGGTGGAATGTTAGTATACAAAACATCTCCAAAAACATACAAAGATCTACCATTAAGAGTTGGAGAAATGGGAATAGTCCATAGGGTAGAATTATCTGGGACACTTGGTGGACTTTTCAGGGTAATTCAATTCACTCAAGATGATGCTCATATTTTTTGTACAGAAGATCAATTGGAAGAAGAAGTAAAAAAGATAATAGATCTCATTAATAATATATTTAATCAATTCGAGTTAAAAGTCGATCACGTGGAACTTTCGACTAGGCCAGAAAAAAGAGTGGGGTCAGAAAAAGTTTGGGATTTGGCCGAATCAGCTCTAGAAAAAATTCTAAAGAAATCTAAAATGAAATACACAATCAACGAAGGAGATGGAGCATTCTATGGCCCAAAAATAGATTTTCACCTAAAAGACTCACTAGGCCGAACATGGCAATGCTCAACAATACAATTAGATATGGCATTACCAGAAAGATTTGAATTAAGCTATCAAGATAAAAATGGCAAAGAATTACGTCCTATTATGCTCCATAGAGTACTCTATGGATCGCTAGAAAGATTTATTGGGATAATTACAGAACATTTTAATGGAAATTTTCCACTATGGATTTCTCCAAATCAAATAAAAATATTGACTTTAAATGATGAAGTCAAAGATTATGCTAATGAGATTAATCAAAAATTATTTAATGAGAATTTCGAAACTGAAATTAATGATAAAAATGAATCGATGGGGAAAAAAGCACGAGAAGCTCAAATTCAAAGATTTAACTATCTCGTAACCATCGGTGAAAAAGAAAAAGCAGAAAATAAAATTGCAGTTCGAACTCGAGACTCAAAAGAAATTATTACAATGGATTTAGACGAATTTATCACAAAACTCAAAAAAGAAATTGCAGATAGAAAATAATTAAATTCTTAAACTCTTTATCCATTTCTCTTTTATGAAAATGCAAGATTTACTAGAAGAATTAGAAGAAAAGGGATGCTATAAGAAATTCAAATCAGAAAACCCCTCGGCATTTTTCTCGGCGGGCTTTTTAATTCTTAATTTAAAAGACAAATCTGAAACAATCCAATTAGATTTCTTTCTTCCAGAGCAAAATAGGGACTGCTCCAACCAATCTAAATCGCAAATCAATGAAGGTAAAATAGTCGCTTTTGAGCACCCATTTAACGAACCAAAAATTTTCAACGAAGAAATCAAACAGATGCAACCCCAGACAACTGACATTAAAATAGATATAGACGATTTAGAACCAATTTGCAAAACAACTATTAAAGAAAATAATTCATCAGTTGTTCCTACAAAAATAATCGCAATCTTAAAAGACAATCAGTGGAATCTGACTTGCATGGACGATATGTTGGGAATCGTTCAAATAAAAATCAATGCCATAACTGAAGAACAATCTGAATTCAAAAAAGGAAGTTTAATGGATTTTATGGGAATTAAGAAAAAATAGGCTTCCGCACAATCACATTAATATTTTTATCTTCCCAGCTTTTTACAATCTCAAAACCAGCTTTTTTAATTTCTTTTTCAAGTTCATTTTTATCATAAATATAAGTATATCTCATATATTTTTTTTCACCAACTGTCCAGGGTATAAAACATTCTTTCGGTTTGTTTTTAATACGTTTCTGATTTCGACTCCAAGTCGAAATTAATGCTTCGCCTTTTGGTTTTAAAACTCTAAATAATTCTTCAATAGCTTTTTCCCTTTTCTCAGCGGAATCAACACAATGTAAAACTGCAATAAATATTGCAATATCAAAAAAATTATCATCAAATGGAATTTTATCAACACTGGATTTTTTTAATTTAATATTAATTTCCCCTTTTTTAGCATATTTTTTAGCAAGTTCCAACATCTTTTTAGAAAAATCAATACCATAAAATTCCAAATCCTTACTTTTAACAAAATTCCTACCTGCCCCACATCCTAAATCTAAAATTTTTCCTTTCTTCCCTGTAACAAATTCAAGAGATTCTAAGATTTGTTTCTGCCGAAAATTTTGCCAAGGAGAAACTATCTTATCCCAAACTTTTTCCTGTTCCATCTACCCTCAACACATTTAAACCTTAAATCATTTTCCTTTTTATGAAACATCAATTTAAACCGACAAAGACAATTTCTGGCGTAGCTCCTCTAGCGGTCATGCTTCCTCCAAGAAAATGTGACCATGGCACCTGCTTATACTGCCCATCTCTAAACGCCCCACAATCTTACACGCCCGAATCCCCAGCTGTTCTTAGAGCAAAACAATGTGAATACGACCCGGTTAAACAAATAAAAGTTCGGCTCAAAACACTTGAATCAATGGGACATCCGACAGACAAAATCGAACTAATTATTATGGGCGGAACCTTTCTATCTTACCCCGAAAAATTTCAATCTGATTTCATAAAAAAATGTTACGATGCACTTAATGGGAAAAAGGGAAAATCATTAAACGAAGCAAAAAAAATAAACGAATCAGCAAAACACCGATGCGTTGCACTTTGCATAGAAACACGCCCAGATGTCTGCACCGACCATCACATAAACAATATGCTCGAATGGGGGGCAACACGAGTTGAGCTCGGAGTTCAAGCTATCGACGACAAAATCTACAAAAAAGTAAACAGAGGACATAAAGTCCAAGATGTAATTGATGCGACAACAAGATTAAAAAAAGCAGGATTCAAAATTGGCTATCATTTGATGCCAGGTATACCAGGTTCAAATCCTAAAAAAGATATAAAGATGTTCAAAAAAATATTCTCTTCAAAAAAATTCAGACCCGACCAAATCAAAATATATCCTTGTCAAGTTCTAAAAGGTGCAGGAATTGAGGACTTATATTATGGTGGAGAGTATGTTCCCTACGATAAACAGCAAGTCGCAGAAATTGTAATCCAAATGCTAAAACTGACTCCGAGATATTGCCGAATCATGAGAATCATGCGAGAAATTCCACCAAGTTATCTCATCGCCGGAATCAAAAATATCGATTTAAGAAAAGACATTGAAGAAAAAATACGAGCAGAGAATGTAAAAATAAATGAAATAAGATTCAGGGAAATTGGATTTGCATTAAGGGACAAGAGAAAAATAAATACAAAAATTAAAATTAAAACAACAAAATACAAAGCCTCGGGCGGAACAGAATTTTTTATTGAGGCAGTAAATAAAGATAATATTTTATTCGGACTTCTTCGGTTGCGTTTAGGAAAAAACAAAACTTCGCCAGCAACAGTTAGAGAATTGCACGTCTATGGTCCAACTCTGAAACTCAAGGAAAAAGCGAGCAGTGAATGGCAACACAAAGGATTGGGAAAATTATTGATGCGAAAAGCTGAAGAAATTACAAAGAAAAAAGGATATAAAAAACTCCGAGTAATTTCGGGCATCGGCGTCAGAGAATATTATAAAAAATTAGGCTACAAATTAGACAAAGAAAAAATTTATGTCGAAAAGAAATTATAATTACTTATTCTTTTTTCTAATCCTAACAGCAACAAATACACCAACAGCTAAAACCACAAAAACACCGATAATGACTCCGCCCGTACTTCGAACAGTTTCCACAACTACACCAGTTACCGTAGAAAAGAATCCTTCATCTTCGTCATCAAAATTTTCATCAGAGCTTAATAATTCAAAAATCACTTCAAGGCTTTTTTAATATATTCTTCTTCAACTATCCTATTTCCGTTATCAAAAGTATATTTACAAACATCTTCACAGTTTTTCAAAAAAGCTCTTGAGTTTTTATTTACATTAAATATCTTTACTATAATTTCATCAGAAATAAATTGTAATTTTCCAATTCTTTTTCTTATCATTTCTATTGCTTCCTCATTGTCCATATTACTCAGCTCAAACTTATTTATATTATTTTTTTCTTTTAATCCTTCTGAAAATTTTAAGTTTTTATTTTTACTTACAAAAACTACCGATTTTAAAAAACCAGTATCATAATATTTTTCTACTTGCTCCATATCTTTTTTATTCATATCTTGAGCTTCGTCTAATAAAATTATCATATTCTTTTTTCTAATTCTAAATAATTTTCTAAAGAATCCTCCAGCATTGATTAATAATTTATCAAAATCAATTGATTTTTCACTTTGATTACAATTATAATAAATAACCTTTTTCCCTTCAAGGCGGCCGCTCCTAAATTTAAATATAATTCTTTTTAGAGATGTGGTTTTTCCTGTTCCGTATTCTCCTGAAACAAGAAGAATTCCTGAATTCATTATTTCTTTTGTTATTTCTGCCATAGTTTGGTGGTGACCAATTATTTCATTATGAAAAACTGTTGGCTTAACGCTAAATGGATTATTGAAAAATCCTAATTCATGATACCATGTTAATTTTTTCATTCTTCGTCCTCCATAATTTTAATACCACACTCTGGACATTCTTCGTCGTCATCTTCATACAAAGCACCACAAATGGTACAATATTGATCACATTTTGAACATCTCCAATAATCTCCAACTTTCATAAGTTCCTCTTCGCATTCCGAACAAATTTCTCTTTCTCTATTTATATTTTCTTCTAATTTTAGATTAGGCACTTTTTTTATATCTTGCTTAGTTGCTTTTTTCTTATTTTTATTCTCCAAATATCCACACAATAAATCACAATTTATTAAAAATTCTTTCAGATTATTAGAATCACTATATAATTGTTCTAATACATCATTTGGAAGCATTCCCTCATCATCCAATCTTGTTTTAGCTATTTCCAAAGCATCATCTTTATCTATATTTGTTAATCTTATTATGCTTCTTCCTATCCTGGTTTTTAGCGCGTCTGTAAAGTTAATTAAATTGTAATCAGTTGTAGTAAAAATAACGGACCTTATATAATCTTGATCATAATAATCTTTAATTCTCTCGTTGTTCTTTTTTGAAAGATATTGAGCATTATCCACAAGAAGAATCATCTCTTTCGATTTTTTCTTCAATAAATCACTAATATTAAATCTTTTACTAACTTTACTCACATTAACATATATGACTTTTCCCTTGCCCTTAAAATTATCTATAGCATATTTTAACAAAGCAGTTTTACCCACACCTTCTCTGCCTTCAATTAAAAGCATGTTCCCGGAAATAATTCTATAAAGAATTTCTTTCGCTTCATCCTCTCTTCCTATAAGTTCCGTGTCAGTTTCTAAAGAGTTAATATTACTGAGATTTT
>Ga0222628_1000096_pt1 | contig 42183 bp, 66 predicted proteins | sample AntAcemetageno95_FD_179860 | JGI IMG/M metagenome (GOLD analysis project Ga0222628, IMG submission 179860) | Saline water microbial communities from Ace Lake, Antarctica - #95 | ecosystem: Environmental > Aquatic > Non-marine Saline and Alkaline > Saline | place: Antarctica: Ace Lake | collected...
AAGCATGTTGATGGATTGGTTGAGGCAACAGGTGGGGTGAAGAGGTTCACCAGGAAGAGTGTTGCATCGGCGTTGGCCACTGTTGTTGGGAATGTTACAAGGTCAAATGTGTTTTTTAAGGTCGTTGCGCTGGCCCAAGCCATTGTCACTGGCAATTTGTCGAAGAGAGCAGGCAAGAATGTTGAGGGGGGTGTTGTTGTCACTGGCTCTCTATCTAGGTCGATTGGTAAGGTAGTGAGTGGGTTGGTTTCCGTCACTGGCAGTGCTCGGCGATTTACCAGGAAGACCGTTGCCGCTGGATTGGTGACCGTTGTTGGTAGTGTCACAAGGTCAAACGTATTTTTTAAGACTGTTGCTGGCTTGGTGAGTGTGGTTGGGTTTGTTCTAAGGCTTCCCAAGAAGGCTCCGAATGGTGGAGTCACCGTCACAGGCAGTGTCTCACGCAAGGTCTTCAAGAATGTAGTTGGTCAAGTTGATGTAGTTGGTAGTGTCGACACGGACCTCTTTGACATTGGCTACACGATGAACATGAGTCCTCGTCAGATATTTGCCAAGGTGAGGATCACGTACACAGATCCATTCTTTGCCGCTGGGGTTGAGTCTTCCGCTACCGAGACAGGAGAAGGAACCGACCCGGCGCAGACACATGACAATGTTGAGACAACCGCTTTCCCATGGGCATCCCTTCACAGAAACGACCTGACGGGAACCTACCACCCCATGCCGTCCTCAGGAAGTCCGAGTGTCGGCTGGTGGAGTGCCACGCTATCCGATGCTGTTACACGCGTATTTGCGTCCCCTCCTGTACTCACGTTGGAGTTTGCAGCCAGGGGTATCGAGACGCTGAAGCTCGTTGGAGATGATGCGTTGGATGAGTATGCCGAGGACTTCACAATCCGAATGTATTCAGAGGGCGATGTGTTGGAGTACACCAAGGCGGTGACTGGCAACACGGAAGTGTATTGGGAGTTTGATAACCCTGACCAGACAGGCATTGTGAAAATCACCCTTGAGGTGGAGAAGTGGTCACGTGCCGGTGCGGTTGCCAAGATCGCCCAGTTCTTCACAACCCTCGAAGAAACGTACCTCTCCGAAGATGGAGAAGTGATGTCCGTCCGGTTGGAGGAAGAGACAGAGTATGAAGGTGAGACGATCCCCCAGGGGAATATCTCATCGAACCGATTGACCGTAAGGCTGAACAACATTGATGACAGGTTCTCGCCAGCGAATACGGCAAGCCCGTTGTATGGGAAGCTGTTGAACAACCGTGCTATCCAGGCGTGGCTAGGTGCTGATGTATATCCGTCCGGTGTGAGACAGTGGTGGTCACTTGGCGTCTTCTATACCCGTGATTGGGATTCCCCAGAACAAGAGGCATGGGCCGAGGTCGTGTCATTGGACATGCTAGATAGGTTGGCGCGTAGCGAGTTCACTACATCCGAAGTGTATGAGAACGACACACTGGCCGACCTTGCAGAACTTGTGATGACCGACGCTGGATTGACTTCCGCTGATTGGATGATCGGGAGCGGGTTGAGTTCCATTACCGTTCCGTATGCTTGGTTCGACAGAATGACCCACAGAGAAGCTCTGAGGAGGATTGCAGCGGGAGCCTTGGGTCAAGTGTTCTGTGATAGGGATGGCAAGGTGAATATCGATGTGTACCAATCGCCTGTTGCGAGCGTCCATGACTTCAAATTCACACGCTCGAACTTCTTTGAGATTGAACACCCATTGAAGTGGAGCGAGATGATTAACGAAGTCCGGGCGAATGCAGAACCGAGGGTGCCCGGTAGCGAGATCGATGTGTGTACTGACGTAGAGGAATTCACGGTTGAGGGATTGGGCACAACCTCACGGACTCATTTCTTCGACACTGTTCCTGTTGTCGATGTCCAAGACCCGCTGATTACCGGTGGAGCGAACATCACCCTACAGAGTGTGACCAAGTACGCGTGGGGTGCTGTTGCGGTGTATGCCAATTCCGATGCAGGTGATGAGGTCGTGACGCTGATCACGATCGCAGGTAAGCCGCTGGATGTCCAGGGCAAGAAGAATGCAACCTCTGAGGATGCTAGTAGTATCTCAGTGAATGGAAGACAGACCTTGCCGTCGCCCGTCACATCCGAATTCTGGCAGACGTTTGATAGAGCCTCGGAAGTTGCGGACGCGTTGTTAGAATCCTACAAGGACCCCCGGCGTGATGTGAACATTATGGCGCGCGGAAACATTGGCCTTGTGCTGGGGGATAGGGTTGTAGCTCCTGACTATATCGATGAGGTAGTTGGAGAGTTCGCGTTGCAGAGACAAGACCTGTTCTTTGATGGTGGGCTGCGTGTCAGATATGACGGGCTGCGGTTTGGCTTTGTTGATTACCGAGAAGAGGTAGCTGGGCAGGTTGTTGTTAGCGGTGTGGTTGGAAGGAAGATATTCAAGAACATCCGTGGGCAGGTTGTTGTGAGTGGTGGGGTTTCCCGTGATGCGACTCTGATCAAGATTGAGGCGACTAGTGGTTCTGGTTTTGTGCAGAACTTCGGGGCTAATTTCACTACCGTCCATAATGCAGCTGTTGGCACTTCTGTGTTTAGTGGCACGGAGTTTTTGCAAGCTGAGATGTCTAATATCGCAGGCTTTAAGGTTGTTAGGAGAGTGAGTTTGATTTTCACCAGCGGAGATCAGATTGGGGCAGGAGAAACAATTCTCACGGCTTCAATATGGGTGTATATCAACAACGTGTATCAGTCCGCTGATTTTGATTTGGTTGTGCAGGGTGGACAGCCAACGTATCCGCATGATCCGCTTGTGGTTGGGGATTATGACAAGACGCATTACTCAGGCGATGGTGGGTCTCTTGCCCGTGATGATATGGTTGAGGATGCTTGGAATGAGATCGTATTGAACGCCACAGGCATTGGCTGGATTCAGAAGGGTGCTGGGAATAAGACCAAATTGATGTTCCGTACGAGCCTTGATATCGCGGGAACGCCTCCAGGAACTCTCACTGAGACTGGTTTGAGGTTTGGTGAAGATGGCGATGGTGTTGTACCGTACATGAGATGGACAGTGTGATGAGGGGGAGAGATGGCTTGGACAGCGCCAAAGGTTGATTGGACACCGCCGATACCGATACTGGATTCTCATTTGAATGCTATCGGTGAGAACCTAGTCTATTTGAAGGAACACGCCGACGCTACCAGCGGAGTGCATGGTGGTGTGAGTATCGCTACTCCTAGCACCTTCATGGTGAGGGATGCCGCGGGAAGGGTTCAGGCTGTAGCACCGGCAGCCGAGGAAGATGTTGCACTGAAGTCCACGGTTACTGATGAGGCGACATTAAGAGTTGCCGCTGACGCTGTTCTCCAAGGTCAGATCACCGCGATTGGAACCTCCTACGTGTTGACAGCAGGCGATACCATGACAGGGCAGTTGGTGTGTGTTGGCCCTGACACTGGATACACGGTAGCCCAAGCGAGGAATATCAAGCTGATGACTACGGTTCCTAACGTTGGAGAGTTAGAGAATGGTGGGCTCGCGTTCGTTTACGAGGTGCCGTAGATGGCTGAAGGCAAGTACGTGAAGGTTGGGGATGTGATCTGTCCAGTCATCGGTGAGTATGGCCGTGTTGGAGATGTCATTGTCCCGATCGCCACAAACTCAATGAGGATAGACGACGCCATTATCTCAATCGGGATTGCTACCGTTGAGTTGTTTGTTGGTGAGCAAGCGTCAGACAGGCTGTACGGGATTGATGATGATGAGGCCGATTTGGACGGGTGGCCGGTGTATGCCGGCGGGAAGTATGAAGACCCTTCCGATGTGGCTTGTGATAGCGATGGCAATTCCTATTGGGCGTGTGCTAACAGTGTCTACAAAGTGGGGATCGATGGCGTTCAGATATGGGAGGTAACAGCGTTCACTACCCCCGTCCTTGCGATTTGTGTTGATGCCGATGGGTTCGTGTACGCAGGTGATTTCGTTGGGGATGTGAAGTGCATTCACCCGACTGCTGTCGACGACAATCCAGCATCTCCAGGATTTGGCGAGCAGTTGATTGTGTGGACAAAGAGCATAAGGATTGACCCATTCAATCCATGCACTGCCCTGGCGATTGATTACAGTGCTGGAATACTGTATGGAGCTTTCTACAATGGGGCGAGCGAGGGAAGGATCTATCGGTTTATATCGACAAATGGCAATAACTCTACTATCTACAATTCCAACTCGACGTATGGTGCAGTGCTTGGGATGGGGATTGATGAGGACACCCCGTCGCTCTACATAGGCACAGAGAATGGCTACCTAATGAAGATTAGCATTGCTGGGTATGTGTATTGGGGAGACGGTTCACCTCGCGGTGGAGAGATCAACAGCGTGAGGATTGGCCATGATGGATACGGGTATTGCATCCGAGGGTCCGAGCGATATGTTGAGAAGTGGGACACAGATGATGGTTCTAATGAGTGGAGCGTTAGGCCATCGGCTGGCGAGGGAAGAAGTTTGGCAGTGGATCAGTTTGGGCATGTGTGGGCTTCTTTCCAGGTTGCCGGTTCATCGATCAACAACAAAGTGAGGCGATACAACTCGGCGGGTGTGGAGCAATATGATTGGCAACCGTACTTGATTGCGCAGATGTATTGTTTGGCGGTTGTGCCAGGGATAAAGGGTGCCGGATTTTAGGAGAATCGATGACTACCGAATTCGTGACGAAGGAATTGTGCGCCGCCAGATCTGAGAAGAGGGACTTGCTGTTGGAGCAGATTTTGAAGAACTCCGACGATGCGAAGAAGGGAGTTGGAAATCTGAACCGCCGCTTGTTCGAGGGGAATGGGGTTGTTGCATTAGATTTGCAGATCTCGCGGAATACAGATCATAGGATGCGGGTGGAGAAGATGGAGGAGAATGAAGAAGATGCCAAGCGCAGCCAGAGATTCCAATGGTTGTTGTCTACCTCAGGGTGGGGGGTTGCGTTTGCGATTGGTTTGATTGTGGTATTGGTCGAGGTATACGTTAGATGAGAAGTGGAGGAGGATACGAATGGGATTCTTGAAGAGGCTGAAGTTTAAGATGGCAGGTGGAGTGATTGGTAAGCTCATTGAGTCGGTACTGACCAAGGAGAATTACCAGCGGTTGATGGATTCGATTCTTGATTGGTTTGAGGATCAAGCCGCGAAGACCGATAATGAGATCGACGATGTACTTGTTGCCAATCTCAGGAAGGCGCTAGACATTCCTGACTTTGGAGAAGAGGAGGAATAAAGATGAAACGATTGATTGCGATTCTTGCGGTGTTGGGGATGTGCTCGGCTATGGCTTTTGCAGGCCCCACGATTGGTCTAGGCTTTGGGTATTACCCTGACACGGTATGGGGCGCACCCAGTGCTGGGATGCAGTGGTTGGGAGATCCTATCGGAGTTGAAACGAATCTGCACCTTGCGCTCCTGGCGTTCGAGACGGGCGATGACTTCTCCCTCAATCTCGGCGGCTTCTGGGAGATTGTAACGATCACGTACCTATTCCCTGGTGAGGCCGATGGTCTCCAGTGGCGCGCTATTGGTGGATTCGGAACTCCGTTCGGATTTGAGAGTGATGAAGATGCCCTTGCCATTGTTGGCGGGAATCTCGGCTGGCTCGTTGGGATCTCTTGTGAGAATCCCCGAGGATCCGGTGTGAAGGTCCTTGCCTTCCTCGATGGTGATAGTGTAGGCGTTGGCATCACAGCATATTACGACTTGTTCCCGGCTAAGTCCGAGGAAGAGGCATCTACTGAATAGTATGTTTCATAGGAGCGCGAACCCGGTCCACGACCAGCCGGAGACGTGCCCTCCTTGCACCGGGGGGTGGTGGGGTAACTCATCACCCCCTCTCCTTTGAGGTGAGGGATATGAAGACGATATTGATTGGCGTGATGATTGTGTGTGTGATGGCCTTGAGCAGCTGTATGTTGCAGCTTGGCCCTGAGGAATTGTTCAACGATGAGAATGATGAGTTGGCTATCGACCTCTCAGCCTGGGAACAGGCGCGGAGAGAAGATGGGAACTTGCTGGCCCCGCTGATCAATGGCCGGGGGATGTGGTACAACGCAAACGTCCAACCTGGGGAGAAGTTGTTGATTGACTTCCGGCCGGGGAAGGATGAGCTAGGAAACCTTACGGGGATCCGCGACAGCAGATTGTGGATTGAAGAGGTCACAGTCATGTCTTCTGTGAAGACGGTCAAGGACACAGTATATTGGCCTCACAGTTTGCCTCCGAATGTGTGTGTAACCTTCCCGTTGTGGACCGCCCCGATTGAACCAATAAGCGGATGGCCCATAGCTTACCTCCCGTTGTCTGTTCAACCTCCAGAAAGGGAGAGGATTCACTACCCGTGGGATTCGTGTGGTAGTCACCAGTTGCCTGAGGTTGGAAGCAGTGAGGCGACGATGACAGCGACCGCCAGATATGACTGGGTGGAGGTCACGATTGGCCCTATGCCCTATGCAGGCGGCAGCTACACCCTAGACATTCGAGGAGCCACCCCCACAACCGAGCAGTACATCACCTTCCGCGTTGCCGAGCCCGGAGAGTTGTCCGTGATTTGGCAGGATGGGGATGAGGTTGAGGTGTTTGATTTCACCGTGGAGGTTGAGTGGTTCTGGGAGGATGGAAGATGGGTGGTTGATGTTGGCCCCAATGGTGAGTGCTGAGATAGAACAGAGAGTGAATGCGGAGGGGATGGGCTCACACCCATCCCCTCTCTTTTTGCCTTGTGACAGGTGGAGATCAGGTGTTTGTGTCGAGTTGGAAGACCTCTGGGTGTATTGATCCAGTGAATTGATTCCGTCCGTTTGAGAAGGTCGAACATGGAAGAAAGGTGAAAGCGGTCCGTAGCCCTTGCATTATAGAGTGTTGTGGTGATATAGTGGTTATGTAGGACAGGAGGCGGTGTGGGAAAATACAAGGATTTTCTATCAACAAAGAAACTCGTATTCAGTGCGTCTGGGAAGCACGCCGATGATTCAGAGATTCATCAGATGTTATTTCCATTCCAGCGAGATCTAACGAAGTGGGCGTTGAGAAAGGGACGGTCTGCAATCTTCGCAGATACCGGACTCGGCAAGACGTTCATGCAGGTAGAGTGGGCTAGGCTCACTGGATGCAATACGCTGATCATTGCGCCTCTGAGCGTTGCGAGGCAGACAGTTCGCGAGGCCAAGAAGATCGACGTCGACATTGAGTATGTCAGGGATCAGCCTGACGGACATGGCATCTTCATCACGAACTATGAGATGATTGACAAGTTCGATGCGTCCAAGTTCGGCGCGGTTGTTCTTGATGAGTCTAGCATATTGAAGTCTCTCGACGGCAAGACTCGACAGAAGCTAATCGAGATGTTCGCAGAGGTTCAGTATCGTCTATGCTGCACGGCTACTCCCGCGCCGAATGACATATCTGAGATCGCCAATCATGCAGAGTTCCTTGGCATCATGTCTCGCGTTGATATGCTCGCGTGCTTCTTCGTTCATGAAGCCAATACAAAGAACGCCCAAGGATGGAGGATCAAGGGCCACGCTGTCGAAGCGTTCTATAAGTGGATGGCATCGTGGGGAATGAGCGTGAGACGTCCGTCCGATCTCGGATACTCAGACGATGGATTCGATCTGCCTCCATTGTCTATCGAGCCGATGTACGTAGACGCTGGCTACGTTCCTAGCGGCAGGCTGTTCCTTGATGAGCTGAAAGGCATCCAGGATCGTGCCAAGGTACGAAGAGAGACTATCGGAGCCAAGGTTGAAGCTGCTGCTGAGATGGTCACAGAGAGTGACGAACAATGGCTAGTCTGGTGCGGGTTGAATGCTGAGAGCAACGCGATGGCAAAGGCTATCGATGGATCTGTTGAGGTCCAAGGTAGTGACTCACTAGATTACAAGAGTGACCAACTAGAGGCATTCCAGGCTGGAAAGATCCGCGTTCTAGTGACCAAGCCGAAGATAGCTGGATTCGGTATGAACTTCCAGAACTGCCACAACATGCTATTCGTCGGGCTGTCTGATTCTTGGGAAGCATACTATCAGGCGATCCGCAGATGCTACCGATTCGGCCAAGAGAATCCTGTCAACGTGAGGATCGTGTTGGCAGACATCGAGAAGGACATCTTTATGAACGTGATGCGCAAGGAGGCTCAAGCGACTGCTATGTCAGAACAGCTAATTAACAACGTCCAACAATACGAGCGAGAAGAAATCGAGGAAGCGTCAGCGGTTGAGTTCAACTATTCCGAGGATGAAGAAGTTGGCGAAGGGTGGAAGATCAAATTAGGAGATAGCACGGAACGTCTAAGGGAGATAGATGCGGATAGCATTGGGCTGTCCGTCTTCTCCCCTCCGTTCCTATCACTGTACACGTATAGCCCGACTGAGAGAGATCTAGGGAACAGCAAGACGCCCACTGAGTTCTTCACCCACTTCCAGTATATCATCGACGAGCTTCTGAGGGTCACGTTGCCCGGTCGTAATTGCGCTGTCCACGTTGCGCAAGTCCCAGCCACGAAGAACCATGATGGGTATATCGGCCTGAAGGATTTCAGGGGAGATGTTATCAAGGCGTTCGATGAGCGAGGATGGCATTACTATGGCGAGGTGTGCATCGACAAAGATCCACAAGCGCAGGCTATCAGGACGAAAGCTAAGTCGCTGATGTTCGTCACGCTAAATAAGGATTCATCTGCTCTACGTCCTGCGCTCGCTGATTACGTTCTAGTGTTCAAGAAGCCTGGAGAGAACGAGCTGCCAGTGTTGCCAGTTGAACACGGCGAGATGGACAATAACACGTGGATCGAATGGGCGCGTCCTATCTGGTACAACATCCGAGAGACGAATACTCTCAACGTGCGAGTCGCGAGGACGGAGAAAGACGAGCGCCATATATGCCCGCTACAGCTTGAGACTATCGAACGTTGCGTGAAACTATGGAGCAACCCCGGCGACTTGATCCTAGACCCATTTGCTGGCATTGGATCTACCGGATACGTCGCCATCGAGAATAACCGGGAGTTCATAGGGATAGAACTGAAGCCTGAATACTTCGCTGTCGCAGTGAATAACTTGCACGCAGCTAACCGCAAGGCGGCTACTCTGGATCTGTTCTCTTATGATGACTCGTCGGGTGCCTAGTATTTGGTGTGATGTGGTGATACAGTAGAAAGGTGCAAGGAGGTTCAGATGTCGCAGCATTTCAAAGTCGGGATGAAGAATGGTGATTCTGTGTATTGGTCACCAGGGATGAAGCCCGCGTTGGCAGTTAAGAAGGATCATGAGAGGTTGGTTGCGTTGGATAGTGAAGAAGGGATTGAGTGGTTGAGTGAAGCGGAGATGCCTGAGTTGGTGGCCGCAGCTCAGGAGATGGCGCCAGCGCGGTTGATGAGTATGCCGGATGGATTGAAGGCCAAGTTGGAGGAGGTTGAAGATGGCGAAGAGAGCTAAGTTTGATCGCGTTCACATGACGCTGAACATGGAGACCGATAAGGACATCATCAAGCATTTGGACAACATCCCAGATGGAGAAGCCAGCTCATATCTGAGGCAGTTGGTGCGAGATGATATGGAGAAGGAGGCAAAGCGTGCCGATTAACGTGTTCGATCCCGTCACAGAGCCGATGACCTTGGAGGAGATTGCTAGGGTGCGGCGGTTGTGTGAGGAGGATGCGCGGCTTGATGCTGCTGATGCGTTGGATGATACGAGCAAGGGGAGGGAGGAATGAGCGACCAGGTGCAAGGGATGACCGACCAGATGGTGAAGAACTTGAGCGTGTACAACCAGCTCAGGCGACCGCCAGCAGAAGCATTGAAGCCCATTGGAGCCGGTAGGTTGAAGGGCATGACTGACATCTCCCCACAGTGGAGGTATGAACAGCTGACCGCAGTATTTGGTCCGGTTGGATTTGGTTGGCGGTATGAGATTGTCGCGTTGTGGATGGACCGAGGAGAGAAGGTACTGAAGGGAGAGGGGAAACACGAGGGAGAGAAGGTTGAGGTTGTTGCCCACGCCCGGGTGGATCTGTATGTGACCATGGAGAAGGCGGATGGTGAGGTCGTGTGGTCCGCTGCTATCCCTGGTACGGGTGGTTCGATGTTCGTTGCTGCTGAGAAGTATGGGGTACACAACTCTGATGAGGCGTACAAGATGGCCGTCACTGATGCCATTGGAACCGCTGCAAAGAGGTTGGGATTGGGTGCAGACATCTACCTTGGATTGTGGGATGGGTCGAAGTACATCACTGATCCGGTTGATCTTGGTGAAGGTAGGAAAGGAGCTAAGGCGTTGGCCGATACTGTGTTCCCTGAGAATGCAGCCCCCAACCTGAGGAAGCTAGATGGGTGGGATGAGTTCAACGACCTGGCCGATGAGACGTACAAAGGGAAGTCGGGTGTGAAGGATTTGAGGGAAGCGCAGCGGATGGCATCTGAGGCTGGATGGGATCAGCCACAGTTGTTTGGATTTGCGAAGGAGAAAGGGATTGACCTTGAAGGGGCAAAGGCCAAGACCTCGGACTTTGCCCGTCTCAAGTTTGAGATTGGCGTTGCTTGCAAGGGGCAAGAATGAAGATAACAGAACTGGCCCGAACGTTCGACAAGAAATTGACCATCTCATATCCAGATTACGATGGAAACTGGATGACAAGTTTCGACAGTGGAGAGGTGACTGATGGCGTTGTGTTGGTCAGCGAGTGTGGTCGTGGTAAAAGCCCAAATGCTTCGCTGATAGATTACGTGCGCAAGATAGCAGGAAAGCGCATGGCGTTCAACGCGTATACGGACAGGAGAGTAGAGCTAGAAATCCCCGGTGACTTGGAGGCGTAATGCAAGGAAAGAAGATCGTCAGATTGGATGTTGAGAATGTGAAAAGGGTCGAGGCTGTCCACATTGAGCCGGATGGTTCGATGGTTGTGATTGGTGGGAAGAATGGGGCAGGGAAGACATCAGTGATTGACTCGATCGCCTACGCATTGGGTGGCAAGAAGCTGTTGCCGAAGAAGCCTATCCGCGAGGGAGCGAAGAAGGGCAGTGTGAAGGTGGATCTAGGTGATGTGATTGTGACTCGATCATTCACAGAGACCGACTCATATCTGAAGGTGGAGGCCAAGGCGGGTGGATTCGTTGCCCAGTCACCGCAGGATATTCTGAACGGGATGATTGGTGACCTCTCCTTTGACCCGCTGGCTTTTGCCACGATGGATGATAAGGCGCGGTTGGCGTTGTTGAAGAAGCTGGCAGGGTTGGACACCGACAAACTTGATGAGGAGAAGGCCAGAGTGTTCGCAGAGCGGACAGAAGTGAATCGACGGGTGAAGACTCTCAAGGGTCAGGCCGATGGCATCAAGAGGATTGATGATGTGCCTGATGCTCCTGTGAATGTCCATGATGCTATGGAGGAGTTGACCGCCTCTCTGAAAAACAACGAGGAGAATAGGGAGAAGGAGTTGATTCTCGCCACGGCACGTGCTGAGTTGGTGGTGATTGAAGAGGAGAAGGTGAAGGCTTGTGAGGCCATAGCCAGATTGAATACCCTCCTTGAGGAAGAGACTGAGAAAGCAGAAGCAAAGGAAACCACGATTGCTAAGATGGGGGACGCGGTTGATGAGTTGGAAGATGTCGACACCGCCCCCATCCGTGAGAAGCTATCGAAGGCTGATTCGATCAATGCCGCCATCCGATCCAACCTAGCCCTTGATTTGATTGAGGGTGAGTTGGGTGAGAAGAAGGATGAGGCCCAGGCCAAGACCGACCGACTCAATGAGATCGATGTTGAGAAGGCTGAGAAGGTTGGCGCTGCCAAGTTCCCCATCCCAGGTCTAGGAGTTGGTGAGGATGGCGTGACGTTTGGCGGGATCCCGTTCGACCAGATTTCCCAGGCTGAGAAGTTGAGAACGTCCGTGGCGATGGGATTCGCAATGAACCCAGAACTGAAGGTTGTGTTGATCCGTGATGGGTCCTTGCTGGATGAGGACAACTTGAAGCTGATTGCGGAGATGGCCGAGGAAGCCGATGGGCAAGTGTGGGTGGAGCGAGTTGGAGATGGCAAGGAGGTCTCAGTCCTGATTGTTGAAGGGAATGGGGGGAACGTGCAGGAGGAGGAAGCCGGTGAAGAAGAAGGGTGACTACCGGCGAGTGGTCCGAGCGTTGCGTCACAAGGATGAGAAGATCCAGGCGCAACGCGCCTACTGTGCTCGGGAAGGAGTCCCCCACTTTGCCCATGCCAAGTGTGTGGAGTGTGGGAAGAGTTGGACCGACCATCCGAAGTACACGTTGGAGGAAGCTGGGGAGACTCACATCATGGCTTGCCCGTGGTGTTCATGGTCTTGGTGTGATTGAAGGAGGAAGGATGCAAGTGAGCGAGTGCCCGTTCTGCGGAAAGATTGATCCGGTGAATGTGTTATTCCAATCTGAGATTGAAGGCGTGGAGGCTTGCCCGGATTTCATGGCAGTTGTGTGTGACCGCCGAGAGGGTGGATGTGGCGGGGTTGGCCCGTACAAGCTGACAAGCGAGGAAGCAGAGATTGCGTGGAACACGAGGGGAGGGAAGGAATGTCCGCGAACAATATAGTGCTGATCGGGGGGAGGTTGTGCCGCCCCCCTGAGTTGACGTACTCAGCAACGGGAACCGCCATGACCAAGATGAGGATCGCCGTTGACCACAAGTACAAGGTTGGTGAGGAGTTGAGGGAGGATACCAGTTTCGTTCCGGTGAGAGTGTTTGGCCCCCAGGCCGAGGCTTGTGCGAACCACCTTAACCAGGGAGATGAGGCTTGGGTCGAGGGTAGGTTGCGGACGTTTGAAACGGGTGAAGGAGATGCGAAGCGGTATCACTTTGAAGTGAAGGCCCATGACGTGCGGTTTGGGAGGAAGGCGCGGGTGAATCAGGAATGAAGGAAGGAGCCGGCAAGAAGATCCTAAGAGCCTTGGAGAGTGGAAGGGTGTTGACTCGCATGGATTGCATCAAGGATTTCGGTTGTGTGGAGTCGCCCGCTAGAATCACTGAGTTGAGGCAGCAGGGGTTGCCAATCAATACACGAATGGTGACGCAGACAAATGGAAAGCGACACGCCGAGTGGTCGATGGGCACTGGGCAGTTGAATATGTTTGAGGAGGAATGATATGTCAGATACAAAAGCGAAGCTGATGGAGCTTACGAAGTCGGTGTTGGCAGACAAACTGATTGAGGTTTCGGCAGGGAATGCGTCCTTGCGAGAGGGGATCGATGTTGAGATTGTCAAGACATCCCAGATGGCCGAGGAATTGGACCATGTGAAAGATGAGTTGGCGCAGTTGAAGTCCGAGCTAGAACAGAAGTTGATACCCGGTGAGCCCACAGACCTCCTCGGATTGAAAGGGGTTGTTGACCTCCTCCGCCCGTTCGCAAGCACGGACACCCTCCAACGGGTGAACATGATGAAGATGCGAGACAACGAAGGGATCGATGTCGGGGTGAGGGTTATAGCGTTGAGGGCGGCTTGCGGGTTTATGGCTGCGTTTGACGCCATGGTTGTCGAATAGGTCGAAGTTCGATTTGGATCATCGAGAGTAACGTGTTACAATAGATGCGTGGGCGAGGAGCCGGAGCCTTGCCTGTCAAGTCGCTCCTTTATCGGGGTGACTCGCCCACACTACTCTTCCGATAGGAGTTGATGGCTTTTGCCAGCAAAAGATACAACACGCCGCGCACCTTGGAATCCTCTTCTCAAAGGCTACCCGTTCAGCGAGAAAGTCAATTCCATCTCAGTCGGCGCTGAGACGTTATTCACCCGCCTTGTAGCCCAGGCTGACGATTATGGCAACTACTACGGCAATCCGAAGCAGATCCTAGCCTATCTTTATGGGCATCGTTTTGCTGCGGGGGAAGTATCTGCAACGGATACGGGCCGTTGGCGTGCCGAACTCGTAACGAACACGGTTGGACCTCTCGCGGCACTCTACACCGTTAACGGCTCGGAGTACATCCATTTGATCAATCCGAGGCGACGACTTCGCAATGATGTTTCAGCTGATGAGAGGTTCCCAAGAGAGCCCGCAAACATAGAAGAGAATGTTATTTCAGAGCACGTAACGAAAACGGAACGCGAACGTACCGTAAACGGTGCGCTAGACCTAGACCCAGACCAAGAGGCAGACCAAGACCAAGAAGAACCTTCATCCGAAACAACCTCATATATGAGCAAGAAGGGGCGCAAGCTCGCAGGCGACAAGCTCACATGGTTCAATGAGTTCATGGGTGCGTTCAACTACAAACGAGGCAAGGCCGCCGCCGCCGACTCATGGCTAGACATCAAGTCCCTCACCAGAGAGCTAGTAGACGAGATCGTAGCAGGCGCGAAGCGTGAGTGTGCGAGGAGGGCGACGCTGCGGCCTGACCAGACGGCGAAGATGGCGCAGGGGTGGCTTACTGATCGTAGGTGGGAGGACGAGCCTGTAGAGACGGGGCGCTCTCGGGCATCGGGCGGGGCAGATTCAGACGTGTATGAGCGTGGGCTAAAGGAGCGAAGGGATAAGGCGGAGCTGGCGCGGAAGAAGATAGAGGGCGAGAAAGGGGGCGGTCGTGAATAGAGACGAAGTGATGAAGATGACAGATGAGCAGTTGCGGGTCAAGGCTGCTGAGTTGATGGGGTGGCATTGGGAGCGCGATAAAACTTACAAGTACGTGACTGGCGGATCTGTTATCGGTGCTTGGGTGACTCCAAATGAAGCTGACTATCCACCTGCGTTTCCTGCTCCAACAAAGGATGACATTAGAAATCTACCAGACTCCCCAAACGACTGGGATGCTATGGAAGAACTAATTGACAAGGCGTGGGAGAATGACTTCTGGTGGTCGTCTGAATACAAGACCGAACCATCATCTCATGGAGAATCGGAGCCATCCTATAGCGTGCGTTTCAGATGCGTCCGTGGTGGCACAAGAGGAGACCATGTTTGCGAAGGGCCATCATTGCCGACAGCCAACACAAGAGCATTCATCATGGCGATGGGGTGATTAGCTAGATGACCGGGGAGCAAAACGATGACCAAGAAAGGAAGACAGCCACCTCAAATGGGCAGGATTCCGGTCGTGTTCCCCGCTCATGTGGCTCGTGTGATCACAGTGGATTAGGAACGAAGGGTGAGGATTGGTGGTGGGAGTGCAAGCATGACGATGTGAACTTACATGGGAGAGGGAAGTTGTTGGATGGGAACCGTGTGCAAGAGGAGCCGCCCAAGTGGTGTCCGCTCCGAGGAGGCGAGGAATGATGCAGGAACGACTAGCGCAAATAGCGCACGAGATTGAAACGCAGGATAACAGGATCACCGCCGAGCCTGTGTTTGTAGTGCAAAACAAGAAGAAACTATTTGGTGTTGATTCTGACTATCACAACGATGGGTTCGAGTGGTACTCGGTTGGTAGCGGTGACTGGTCGGTCACAGAAGGGCAAATGTTTGATTGGCTGCAATCGAACTGTAACGATTACGAGAATAAAATTGACGCGCCAGAAGATGCGCCAGAAGGGTTCGATGAGGATGAATGGGATTGGGGCTCTGGCCCATGGCGGCGAGTCTACTACAAGGTGCAATGGGAGTTTGCTACATGCTGTTTCACTGAGCATGGGTGCAATGAGTATTTAAGGATCAACGGGCACAACCTGACAGAACCGCGCATCTACGTTTACAGCGGGTATAGGAATCAAGAGTGGATCGACCTTCGCAAATACCTCCTCTCTCATGGATCGGCATCTGTTGTTGTCGAAGGAGGCGAGGAATGAATGTAACGTATGTGGTATCGCCAGAGCTATACCAAAAGTGCATGCAGATGGCTTTGTCGCAGGAGTGGTTGAATGGGCAGATGAGAGCCGATAGGCATGTGTGGATCTTGCAGGATCATCCGAGGTTTGAGGATGCAGGTTGGGCATGTTATGGCTACAGGCTGAGCGATGTCCTGTTGAGGGTGATTGAGCAGACCGAGATGAAGGGGGTGTGAGGTGGATGATAACGAGAGGTTGGCTGAGTTGCTTGATTGGATGTGGGATGGGCGCGAGATCAAGATGCACAAAGGAGGATTCACTGCGACGACTGGTAATGGCGGAATAAGATTGGCCTGGTCACCATCAACCGACATCTCGCTATGGCACGGCGATGACGGATTGCTGAAGAAGGTTGAGGCATCTGGTTTGTGGGAATACTTCAGTGATCAGTTTGTGAGAATTGTTCTCGGGCCTGTCATGACGAACATGTCTTTGTTCACATCTGCTATTCAAGCAACTCCAGAGCAACTGACCGATGCTCTAGTAGCGACGATTAAGGAGGTGTGAGGTGACGGTTGGCAAGAAGGCAAGGGATGCGGTGTGGGAGAGAGATGAGGGGGAGTGCCAATTCTTCTGTGGTGGTGATAAGGCCACCAACGTTTGCCACAGAGATCACCAAGGGGCAGGTGGATTGCCAGCGAAGCACAAGAAGAACCAACCCCCGAACCTAGCCCTTGGATGTTCTGAGTGCCACGGTCTTCACCAGGAGTTCGTGCAGTGGACCGAGTTTGTGCCCCCGTCATTTGATGAGAACGGCAACCTCTCAGATATGGGGAGCATGGTTGTGCTGAAAGGTGATGGCACCCCGTACCTCAAGAAGGAGCTTTGGTTCTACCGTAAGTGGGACAAGAAGGCAGCGATTGCCGCCGTACAACACCTCCATACTGTGAATGAGATCGACGCCCCGATTGGCCGGATGATGCACGACCTGAGGCGAGGGGCAGACCTGATGGATGTTGGTGGTACGTTCGACCAGCAAGTCTCAGCCCTTGGATGGGACCCTCTGAAGGCCAACAAGATCGCTGATGTGTTTAGATGGGCGGGGGATGTTGGAACAGGATGGCCGGCAGAGGTGAACTATCAGAAGATGGAGTTGATCTATGACGGGGAGTACGGGAAGGGTGGAGAGACGGTAGCCGTCGAATTCATCGAGAGAGCGAGGGGCGGAATGTCCTTCACTGGTGTGCGTCGTGAGATGATCAAGAAGGGAATTCGTGGAGCGCAGCCCCGGTTGTACATCACAGTGTTGCCAGGGAAGTTGAAGAAGCTGGTTGATTCTGGTGACGTTGTATTGGTGAGGACGAAGAGGGAGATGGATTTCTCGATCGAGGTTGGAAGGGCTGGGCTGGCGATGCTCACTGTGAATGCCATCAAGGGTGGGTTGAAGTTCAAGCGGGGGAAGGAAGTCCAGATTGTCGGAGATGGGATTGAGATTCCGATGGTGAGCTTTGAGGAGTGGACGGGAGAAGAGGTTGAGGGGGACGGATGAGCTGGTCGATTGGGTTTGATAGCAACTGGAAGAGAGACATCGGGTATGGAGTTCCTGCCAAGTGTGACCACCCAGGATGTGAAAAGATAATCGATCGTGGGTTGGCGCATGTCTGTGGTGGAGTGCCATACGGCGATGGCAAAGGGTGTGGTTTATACTTCTGCGGAGACCATCAATTTGGAGCAGACCAGTTGTGCGAGCGGTGCTCATCGCCAGATGAAGACGGGCAAGTTGTCCCGTTCGAGCCCAAGCCTGACGTTCAAGAATGGATCGACCACAAGAACACTGATCCATCGTGGGAACAGTGGCGTATAGAGCATCGGGGAGAGCCTGATGCTTAGCACTTTGCTTGATAAGACATTGAAGATGATGGAGGCCCACAGCGGACAAGGCATTCGAGTGAGTAGGAACGTCATTAGCACTTGGTTCACTCGATAGCGGGAAAGCCCCGGATGGGATAGCCCGGTGGGAAGCGCGTGGCTGACCAGGGCCTCCACTTAATTTAAAGGAGAAGAGATGGCAAAGCACATTAAGGTCGAGCTGGAATTCATTCCGGTTGGCGAAAAACAAGTGCCAGTTGATGGGACAATTGTGTATATGTTATCAGCCGAATTAGGGCTTTTGAAAGATGTTGTGTTGTTGGATGAATGGGTATATGACGAGTCCGCTCTACACCACGACCCAAACGGGCCAGCTCCAGACCCAGTTGAGATAACGGACATAGACGACATTACCCACTGGGCAGAGATCTCAAACTTGGTAGAGCGATTGGAGAAGAGATGAGGGAGAGGTTTATTGATCACCGATTCAACGGTGAGTCTGAGGCGTGGAATGATGTGTTGATCGAGGCCGATGAGATCCGCAAGAACATGGTGAAGTTTGTGAAGGGATTCAAGCCGGTCTAGTATTCCGCGTGTTGTGGTGATACAATAGGAGAGTGCGATGGAGGATGAATTATGGAAAAGATAGCGCTCAGAGAGAGACCGATCCTGTTCAACGGCGAGATGGTGAGAGATGTATTGGATGGAAGGAAGACTCAGACGCGGCGTGTGATTAAGCCTCAACCCGCAGACCAACTCGAGGTTGATCGCGATGAATGGCCGGGAGACTATTGCCCTTACGGTGTTCCTAGTGATCGCCTGTGGGTAAGAGAGACATGTCATATCTGGGGCCGCTGGCGTAAGAATGGACTTACAAAGTCTGGGAAGCAGGCGTGGACCTTCAAAGCAGAGACGCCACACACAGTCATCTTTGATGCTGCTCACCCTCAAGTTGCTACGAAAACAACACCGCGAGAAACATGTATGTATTGGAAGCGCCCTTCGATCTTCATGCCACGCTGGGCATCACGCATCCTCCTTGAGATCACAGACGTTCGTGTTGAGCGAGTGCAGGAGATCTCTGTTGATGACATCGAGAGTGAAGGGCTGGTGTTCGAGTACGGCGGCATCGAAACAATGAGGAGCGCCGAGAGAGAGGCTTGTCTGTTGGTCGGGTTCGAGGAGCTATGGGATTCCATCAACGCCAAGCGTGGCTTCGGATGGGATGTCAATCCGTGGGTGTGGGTTGTCGAGTTCAAGACTGTAGAAACGAACAAGGAGGCGTCCCCGTGATGGAATTCCGATGGATATTCACGACCTTCCGACGATTCCAGAAGTGGGATTGGGTTGAGGATGGAAGTGGATACATTGAGATTTGGTTGGGGTGGTTGGTGATACGCCGCCATCGAAGAAGATGAGGAGGACGGAGCATGAAGATTGCGAAGGAGATTGCTCAAGAGATCGATGACATACAATACCCTACTGGATGTATGACGGTCTTAAAGCTGCATGACATCATCGCCACGCATCTTGAGCAGGTGAAGAAGGCTCTGGAAATAGCGTGGAACGATGGCGTGTGTCCTGACATTGAAGGAAATCCTCGTTGTCAGTGTCCGGATTGCAAAGTGGTGTCTGATGCACTTGCTCTATTTAAGGAGGAGTCATGAAGGGAATTGTGATGGTGCTTGCAGTATTGGCGTGTGTTGCGATGGTTGGTGGATGTGTGCATTTTACGGATGATGGTGTGGTGTTTGGCCCGTTGCCGATAGAGCAGCCAGTGGTTGTGCCGAATCAGTTGCCGGTGATCTCGTTTGGCGCGCTGCACAGCCCCAATGGTGAGCAAGCCCACGCTCCATTCGAGTGGGATGTGTATGGTGTTGGGTACGATCCTGACGGCGAGATAGTGCAGTGGATCATTCGATTGGGTGGAGTGACCTACCGCGTTGGTGCTGGTGATGCTGAGTTGGAGAGGAGTGAGGTCATTGTCCACCAGTTCCCTGGCGCTGGTTGGTACGTTCTGCGAATCACGGCGATCGATGATGATGGTGGAGTGACCGAATGGATGCCGAGCGGTACAAATGGCTTGTGGTACATAGGGAGCTAGGATGAAGACTGAAGACATCACCAAGCGGTTGGAGGAGATCAGAGATCGAGAGGTTGCTGCCACAAGCGATCCTTGGTGCATAGGATTTTCATCGCTGACGCTAGACGTTGGATTCGACGGGGTTGGTGAGGGTCCTCAAGCTACATTGGAAGATGGCATCTTCATCAATCACGCTCGCGCTGACATCCCGTTCCTCGTCAAGGTGGTTGAGCAGTTGATTGAAGAGAGAGGAGAGATCCGCAAACAGATGGGAAGCTCTTCGCGCTCGTATCAGCGCCATATCTGAGGAGGTGAAGGATGAAGACTGAAGCGATTCTGGATTTACTCAATGCCTTAGACTGCCAGCGAGACATGCACGAGGTCTTTGGCGTTGATGCGAAGATCCGAGAAGCACGCTCTGAACTCGAAGCCATGAAGACTGCGCTGGCTGTGAAGGATGAGGCGTTGCGAAGCCTGATTGAGACATGTGAGAGCGCAGACGTGATGGAGTTTGGCGAGACACCAGACAGGCAAACTATTCGAGATGCTAAGACCGCCCTCTCACCGCAGACAGACAAGGTGCTGGTAGATAAGGGAACAATCCGAGGAAGACCAGCGTTGATTGAAGTGTTCTATCTGGATGGCGATGCCCCGTTCGTATGTGCGGCTAATGGTCCTGTCACTGGCGATATGATAGGAACGATCGAGCAAGACATCAAAGACGACGGAATGGATGAGTGTGACAAGGGAGACGGCAGCTATTTCTTTGAGGCTGTATGGCAAGAAGGCCAGTACGGGCCAGAAGGACGATGCGAGATTGCGCCGTATTTCGAGTTGACATTCCTCAGATATGAGCCAGTTCCAACAGAGGAGCCGAGCCCCTCGTGATCTCATATCTGAGGCGGATTGTCCTTTCCCTTGCGATGTGTGGCATGGTGGAGAGCGTTGAGGTATAGGAGCGTGAGATGATCAATGTGAGGATACGGTGTCTATCTGATGGGGATGGCCGTCCAGTTGTTGCTTGTTCTTATGAAGGATGTGGTGTATCCACCGGCCCCATGACAGATGACGATGGATGGGAGATGGTTGACCAGCTACAGAGGGCGATTGATGACTTGAGTATCAGGCTTTGTCCTAGGGCCCAGCTATGACGTGTGCGTTGCAGAAGAAGTTAGCAGCTTGTGTGGAGGGTGATGAGGAATGACCAAGAAGAAGCCGGGTGCAAAGATGGGTCGTCCGAGGAAGGAGCTGAATCCTGCAAATGTAGAAGCCTTGGCTGAACTTCAATGCACGTTCGAGGAGATAGCATTCGCCCTTGGAGTGAGTGTGGACACATTGGATAGGAGGAGAGAGGAGGACCCTGCAATTGCGGACGCTATAGGAAGAGGGCGTGCAAAGGGTAGAGAATCGCTCCGAAGACACCAGTGGGACAGCGTTGAGAAGGGCAGTGTACCGATGCAGAAGTTCCTCGGTGCCAACTGGTTGGGTCAGACTGAGAAGAGTGAAGTGGATGCGACCGTGACCGAGAAGAAGCAGATAGTGATCCACCGCAAGAAGAGGGATGAGGACTAGTATTCGTCGTGTTGTGGTGATACAATAGATGTGTGCGATGGAGGTGTGAGACATGGCAATGGAGGCACCACGGATGGAGCAGGTTAAGAATCTGACCACTGGTAAGGTCGGTGTGTTCGTCAAGTCATCTGGCTATAGGGTTATAGTGGACGCCACATCCCCCAGGACGCTCCATTTGCCGACTGGTTCTGTGTTTGTGCGCGTGGAGAGTGGCAACAAGATGGAGATGCAGGAGTGGCTTCTATCTGACGGGTTGGAGGTGTTCGCATGATATTCCTAGTTGAACGTAGCAGAAGTAAGGACATAGAGCAGGTCTAAGGAAAGTGCGGTTGCTCACGCTTATAGAGTACCGGTGCAGAAGGAGGAGAGAAATGAGGATCGACATTGAGCCTGTAAACGGAAGAGATGGGCTGGCAGTGAGAAGAAGCGTGAAGTATCACGATGGGTCAGTCTGCCGTGTAGATTATCTGAGCTTCATCACGGGTGAGTGGATGCAGAAGGAAGTTGGTGGGCTCCTCCCGAAGGAGTGTGTGAGGAACGATGAGTTGATTGAGCTGTTGGAGCTAGGCCCCCGCGGTAAGCCTCATAGCCACCGTGATGATGCAGGGATCTACCTGCGGCACACTCTCAACAAGTCAAAGCCTTCTCTGTGTGTCGAGCAAAAGGACGCTCATCATCTGAAGGCCAGCCTTGAAGAAGCAGACCAAGTGACTGTGGGTGTGGATGAGAAGAAGAACACCTACCTGTTGTTGCGAGGTAGTTGGGCCTCATCGATGAGCCAGGTTGGTGGTGATTGGCAGTTGGATGGCGCCTTGAAGATCACGTTGAACCCCCATGATGAGATGACGTTTGGGACCGTGGACTGATGAAGAAGGTGTGCTGTTCTGATCTATTCAAAGCACTGATCGAGCATAGAGACCATTTGGAGTGGACGCCTGTATCGGATGGAGATGAGGCGGGGCCGCTTGTGGTGGGGTGGTTTGAGAAGACCCGTGTGACGAAGAGCCCTGGATTCCTTCCAGCGATGTGGTGCCCGTTCTGTGAGGCTCAGATATGAGGGAGGTGTGAGTGATGGTTGACAAGGCGAAGCGAACGATGAAGGACCGTGTGAGAGGAATGTGGGGAAAGGTCGTTGCCCCTTGGCGAGCGTTGAAGCTGTTGAAGACGTTCCCGATGTTTGCGACATTCCGGTTTGGTCAGGCCGCACGGTTGGTGAGCATGAAGTTGGTGAGGAAGGACCCTGACGGCTCGACGATTAGCCGGATGCTCATTCCGATCAAGACAGATGGGAAGGAAGGGGATGGGATAATGCTGTCCCTTGCGATGGTGGCCCACGTCGAGTCCGTGCCGGTTGATGGTGAGAAGCCAGATAGCGGGGATGTGCAATATGATGTGGCGATGATTCCAACCGTCATGGTGAAGATGTTGGCACAGCGGATTGATGAGATTGTGGGGGTGAGGAAATGAGTGGGATCTACAGAGACAATCTGAGGAAGAAGAGGAGAGTTGCCAAGTACCGTCATAGGAGAAGTGCGTGGAAGGGGTGGGAACCATTTGAGGCGCCTATCATCCGCGCCCGCCCCGTCCGTCGACTGAGTTGGTGGAGGCGATTGGTGAGTTGGTTGAAGGGAGACTCCCGTGGACATCGGTACGCGTAGGTATTGCGATAGCCGGTATTTGCCCCGTGGTGGTTGGAAGTTGGCGTTGGCTGCTCGTGAGTTGAGCCGCCCTATGCCAGCGATGAAGAAGAGGAAGAGTGTGGGGAAGTGGTTGAGGGGGTTGATTGGGCGACATGGAGGATAAGGGGTGGGTGAACGCGCCTGTTGAGTGGAGAATGCCCAAGCCTCGTGTTGAGACGAGCTATGACAATCCCTTTGTGAGCTATATGAGGGTTGGTCCGATCCGAAAGATCACCCCTTGGTGGAGGTTCCGATTTTGGTTGAGGAGGTTGATCAAGCGATGAGTGACAGGGAGAAGGTGTTGGTTGAGGCGCTTGCGCAGATTGCGTCCGGACTTGGGAGAGGGGGTGTTGTTGGCACTCCCTCCTATAATGGTGCGCGGCCATTGAGGCTGAGGGCGACACAAGCATTGCTTGATACAGGGTATGAGTATGCTGAGTATCCACTCGTTGCGCGTAGTGGATGGTATCTGAAGGATGGGATGATGGAGGCACGTTTGATGAAGAAGATATTGCATGAGGATGGTTGATTGGCATGGAGGGTCACCAGTGCGCGTTATGTAAAAAGTTCATTCCTGCTGGGTGTGATAGATATGACCTGAGCTTGTATCGAGTTAACGGATCGGAGTCCTACAGTGTTGCGGTTAATGCGTGTCATGAGTGCGTCGTCGTCGGGATAGGGCTTCGTTACAAGAAGGGCTTCTTCAAGCGTTCATGGTTTACTAGATCTAGTCCTGAGATGCCGAATGAGTGATGTGTGGGAGATCCTATTCTGGTGGACGTGGGGAGTTGGTATCTTCATGTGGTTGTGGGTGTGGTTGGTTGTGGGGGTGAGCTGATGGCTGGATGCGACTACTATTCGTGCGATGTTTGCGGAGGGAAGACGTTCTATGACGCGAATATTGTGTCTGTCTTTGAATTCGAGAAGAAGGAAGTTGAGGAGAGTGGATGGGTTTGCTATCCAGGATGTGGTGGGATGAAAGCCATCTGCCCTGATTGCGCAAAGACTCACAAGGTTGTAGTTGTAGAGAAGTAAACGAGGGGCGGCTGAATGGCCGTGGTCGTAGGTCGAAGTGGAAGCAGGGATAAAAGAGATCACCGCGTATGACCACCAATCTCTGACGATTGACGCGTTGGATGATGGCAAGCGATACATTGCCATGATTGGTGGGACGGGATCTGGAAAAACTTATTGGGGTCCGTGGTGGCTAGCGGATCTCATTTCTCGTGATTGTGAGAATGAGAATAGGGTGGGTGCAAAGTACCTTGTGATCGGGCGTACCTACCGGATGTTGCACGACACACTGATTCCGCTGTTGAAGGAAGCATACAGGGGCACATACCTTGAGGGTAGGTTCTCAGCCTCGCAGGACATCTACTACCTCCCAACGGGTGGTATTATCTATTTCAGGTCGGCAGATAATCCATTTCGCATTGAGGGGATCCACGCGAGAGGTGCGTGGATTGATGAGCCCAGCGAGATGCCATCGTTGATCTGGATCATCATTCAGGCGAGGCTCGGGCTGTTCAAAGGCCCCGCGTTGTTCAGTGGATACCCTACGAACATGGGCTGGTACTACTCCGCAATCTACCTCCCTTGGTTGAAGGGCGATGAGCTGTATGAGTGCATCTCATTCCCGTCGACCGCCAATCCGATGTACGACCCTGAGGAGATGGAGAGGGCCAAGGGAACGATGCCTCTGTGGATGTGGGAGATGCGTTACCTGGGATTGTTCAGGAAGCCGATGGGCCTGGTGTACCCCGACTATGGCGAGACTGATATGTATGTGGAGCCGTTTGACATCGATCCGCAATGGCCATCGTGGGTGGTGTTGGATCCGGGCATCTTCTACGGTGGCCTGTTCACGTTCTGGCATGATGGGATTTACTATTCCTATGACGACTACTTTGTGAATTACACCCGCTCGGCAGAGGACCATGCCGCGGATTTGAAGGCGAAGGTGCAGGGTGCATGTGAAGGATGGTTATACGATCCGGCGCGCCTGAACGATGTGGTGAACCTGATGCAGTTTGGATGTGGCCCGTTCTACCCTGCGAACAATCCTGTGATGGCGGGGATTGAGACAGTGGCGGGCATGATTAAGAGTGGGAAGTGGAAGATCTTCCGGGGGAAGTGCCCTCACCTCGACGACCAGATGAGGAAGTACAGCTACATGACCGACCCTGTTTCCGGTGAGGTGGCAGGCGTGGCCCCGATCAAGCGCGATGATCACTTGCCGGATTGTGGGCGGTATCAGTTCCACACGTTGAAGGGGTTGCCGTTGAAGTCGCGTCAGAGAGTTGTGGTGGGTGGAGGAGAGGGGATAAGTGAATACTGATTTCCGTTTGGTCGGTGCAAGTGCTAGAATACGGTTGTTGGTGGGGGTAAAGAATGAACAAGGCTGAGTGGGATGCTCTGGATGAAGTAGCCAGGAACCAAGTTGTCTGGGACCATTTCCCGGAGATTACACCATCTTCTGATGATTGGGTTCTGTCAACAGACGATGGCAAAACAGGGTTTGACTTCTTTGATACTGAGGTAGAGGCGAATTGTGCGATCCCACAGTATGCAGGGTGCCAATTTTACGAAAACGCAACGGTTGTTCATTGGCGTCATTGCCTACCCTTCACCACCGACCGCAACGCTTGTGCTTTGGTGTTGGATGAGATAAATCAGCGAGACAAAGCGTGGGTATATCTACGGAACGTGATGGAAGTTCTGCTTGATGGAGATCATGGGTTGAATTTTGAAGAGAGCGGCGGACTAGATGCGTTATTCGCAATTCATGTCGTTGATCCTGACACAATCTGCTACTGCGCTGTGAAAGCTGCTAAAGAGGATTCGTGATGGGTGAGCTTAGTGAAGGCGACGGGATGGGCTATGCGATGAGGTTGTTGCCCGTGAGTGAAATGAAAGAGTGGCGTCAGATATGGGCGAATGATGATGTGGTTGCCCGAGGTCCGAGGGAATTGAGGGGGAGTGATGAGTGAGCAGAAGGCACCCACAGTGGAGAGCTTGACCGAGGATATGAGGGTGATGCGGGACAACTTCACTGAGAAGTTGAGCGAGTTGGAGAGAGAGGACCGTGGGTGGATCTCGCTATCTGGTGCAAATGAGACTGACTTTTCGAGGGAAGGTTTGCGGAAGATTACCCGTGATTCCTTCCTGTTCTATTTGAAGAACCCGTTGATGCGAAGGGGTGTAACCCTACAAGCGGACTATGTGTACGCCCAGGGAGTGACCATCAAGGCGGTCAACCCCGTGGTTGATGGTGTTGTGCAATCCTTCCTCGATGATCCACTGAACAAAGCCGTGTGGACCACCATCCGTAAGATGATTAAGGTGGAGATCGATCTACAGATTACCGCCAATCTGTTCTTCCTGTTCTTCAAGAATGGGAAGGGTGAGGTGCGGGTTAGGTTTGTGGACTTCGATGAGGTAAGAACCATCCGCTGTAACCCTGATGATGCCGATGAGCCCTGGATGTATTTCCGCCAGTGGCGCGTGAAGGGCGAGCGGAAGATGCGCAAGATGTGGTATCCCGACTGGCGATACCGCCCGACTGATAAGCCCCCCACGTACAAGAAGGTTGATATCGATTGGGACAACCCTATCTATCATGTGAAGGTCAACGCAGTCCGTGGTCAGATGTTCGGCACCTCGGAACTGTACGCCGCCCAGGATTGGGCTCGCGCCTACAACAAGTTCCTTGAGAATTGGTCAACGTTGGTTGCCAGTTATGCGCGCTTTGCTTGGGACATCACGTCGAAGGGTGGGAGTGCTGCCCGTGCTGCGATGAAGCGGCGGTTGGATTCCGGCATCGCTGATGATGGTGATTTGAGTATGCCTCCTTCCGTTGCGAGCGCTGCCATACACGGTGATGGTACGAGCGTGCAGCCGATCCGTACCGCAGGGGCTACCACATCGATGGAGGATGGCCGCAGGTTGGCACTGATGGTATTCGCTGCCCTTGGATGGCCTGAGACATTCTTTGGCGATGTGAGCGTTGGGTCATTGGCAACCGCCGAATCACTTGACCGTCCTACTGAGTTGAAGTGTCTGCGCCGTCAGCGATTGTGGGAGGATGTGTGGGAAGAGGTCACGGGCTTTGTCATCCAGTGCGCTGCTGAGGTTGGTATTGAAGGATTGAGTGGCGATTGGATTGAGGATGATTGGGGTGCCGAGAAGTTTGTGTATGCCAATGACGAGGCCAATGAGGATCCAGACAAGAATGGCGAGCCGATCGATACCCATGTTGATGTGGTATTCCCCGACATTGTTGAGACCGATGTGCTTGCCCGTGTCCAGGCGATTGTAACAGGTGCCAATCTTGGTGGGTTCCCGTTCGCAGGAACGATCAATCCGAAGTACACGACCGAGCAAATCCTACATGCACTTGGTGAGACCAGCGTTGAGGAAGTCATAGCGGAGTGGTTCCCTGAGGGCGAAGACACGAACAAGAGCGCGATTGTTGCCGCTGTTGCATCCCTCCAAGGTGCCGTTGAAGCCCTTGCCGAGGAGCACGACGCGAGAACGGATGATGTGGTTGTTGTGTTGGCCGAGGCACTAACAGCGTCCATGAAGCAGATGAAGGAGAGCAGTGAGAACAGCGGATGAAGTAACCCGATGCGCGGCGCTGCTACTTGAGGCGGTATCCAAGAAGGAGAAGGATGCTGCTGAGAAGAAGCTGGAGAAGGATTTCCGTGCATGGTTCCTATGGCAGGGGAGAGAGGTATTGAAGCGTCTCACATCGATAGAGAAGTTCTTTGTTGAGGCCGCTATTGATACCGCGCTGGATTCCCTGATCGATGCCGCGCTTGAGGTCACCGTTGGGAAGGGTGAGACATTCCTAGCCGGTGGCATCCTCGATGGGTACACATGGGGCTACGACGATCTGAATGAGAACCTTGACCTCCAGAACGCGTTCGATCTCCCAAGCCCTGATGCTGTGAAGTGGGCTGATAAGAATGCAGCGAAGGACATCGCTGGGGTGAACAAGACAACCAAGAATCACATCAAGAACTTGGTTGTGAATGGGTTGGAAGAGGGCGAGTCGTATAGCTCTGTTGCCAGGTCGATCAAAAACCAGTTCAAGCAATTCGCTGTTGGATCACCGCTGGAGCATATCGCTTCTCGTGCTGAGCTGGTTGCCGTCACTGAGATGGGGAATGCGTATGAAGCTGGCGGCGCGCAGCTGATTGGTGAGTTGAAGGATGTTGGCCTGAAGATGGAGAAGTCGCGTGGTGGGCCGAATGATGGGCGCACGTCCGCCGCTTGCCAGGGAGACTTGGCTGATGGGTGGATTCCTGAGGATGAAGCATTCTCCAGCGGGATCATGGATGGGCTTGAGCACCCTGGATGCCGACACCATACGCAGTACCGAGTAGCCAGAGAGAGCGAGTCCGAGGTTGAAGAGCTGCGCGGACCATCGCCCAACTAATGGGGGGAAATGATGCAAGCGGTTGAGTACGTCGAGGAAGATAAGAAGCCAAGTGGGTTTGCTTACGAGGTTGAGTTAGGTCTATTGTGTGAATTGGAAAGGGTGAGCGTTGCTTGAGGAGGAGTGAGATGGAAGGGCAGACGATGAGGGCCAAGATGATGGCCGCGTTGAGGGAGAGCGAAGACCTCGATGAGCGCAGAAGCAAGGTTAGGTCTGCGGTTGATGCCGCTATGTTGGCGAAAGGTAACACCGCCGATGGCGGTTGGGTGGAAGCCTACTACGATGATTTTGCCATCTATCGTGAAGATGGAGTTGACGGTGGCCCGAAGTATTACAAATTCCCCTACACGATTGGTGAGGATGGGGCTGTTGTATTGGGCGACTCTATAGCCGTTTCCGTCGAGACTCAGTACACTCCTATCACAACCCAGGAAGCGGGGAAGAGCGAGCCCATGGAGTTCAAAGAGTCCGGGCGACTGATTGCCGTTGGAGGTGAATGATGCCTACACAGTTTGTGAATGATGAGGGAATTGCACAAGTGCTGATGATCAACGAGGGCCAGGGGACCTCTGCGTATTATGAGAAGGAACAGTTGGCACGAGACGGGTCCGCGTTTGATGGTGGGTTGGTGTTCATTGACCACCCAGGGCGTCAGGAGTCGAAGGATAGGCCCGAGCGATCCTTGAAGGATTTGGTTGGACCGATTGTCGGCACTCCTACGTTTGATGAGAATGGATCCGAGGGACCGGGTTTGTATGCAGGTGTGAAGGTGGCCCCGTGGTGGAAGCCTTTCCTCGAACATCATGGCCCTGATATTGGCGCGTCTATCCGTGCGGGTGGTAGCGTCAGATATGAGGAGAAGGGTGGGAAGCGAGTCAAGGTGTGTGAGAAGTTCAACCCGGGAGCCGGATTTGACTTCGTGACACAGGCAGGGCGTGGTGGAAAGATGGTTGCCCAGGCACTTGATGAAGCGGGGAAGAGCGTTGATGCTTGGATGAGTGAGGAAGCATTTGTTGAGAGCGATGGTCGGTCGGAAGAGGCGCGGTTCCTTGAATGGATGGACCGTACAGATAGAGGGGAAGGAGAAGATATGAGTAAGGAATTGCAGACCCAGCTCACAGAAGCCAACGCCAAGCTGGAGACTCAGCAGGAAGTGTTGGACGAAAGTGGGAAAGAGAACGCCCGACTGACCGAAGCCCTCGCGTTGAGAGAAGGCAGAGACATCGTTGACGCTGCTCTGAACGATCCCAAGGTGAAGATGCCCGATGCCACGCGGTTGAGATTGGCTGAGAGCATTTCCAAGGCCACCCCGATTGTTGAGGGGAAGGTTGATCGGCCAGCACTTGAGAAGCTGATTGCCGAATCCATCGAAAGCGAACTGAAGTACATCACCGAGATTGCACCGAAGGGCCAGTACGGGGTGAAGGGGATGGGCGAGAGCGCAGTTGGTGGAGAAGAGGATGACGAGGAAGCGCATACGAAGCTATTTGAAACGAAGAAGGCCGAGTACATGCGCAAGTTCCGTGATGAAGGTAAGGCCACGCGAGCGGCCGAAATCTTCGTTGATGGGTTGAGGGGGTAGGGTATGAGTACCGAACGATATGTGAATACTGGACAAAGCGCCGGAACACCGGCAAGTGCTTTGAATGAGGGACGATACCCGAGCTTCTTGGAATCCCTAATGACGCACCCCACCCACACCGATGGCTTTGTGGATAAGGGCGATCCGGTTGTGATGAACGACCTCGTTGGTGTGGCCATGAAGAGTGCAGAGGCCGCGACCGAGTACATTGTTCTCGACACCGAGGGGATTCATTGGTTTAATGTTGTTGGCTCAAACGATCTTGGCAACTCAGCTGTTGCCCGTGGCGATAGAATCTACATCAACCGGACGACTGCGGTGCTGAGTAAGATTTCCAGCCCAGCAACGAACATTCCATTCGGAAGCGCGACTGGTGTTGTCACAACCGGCGCAACCGCCGTATGTGCTGTGAAGGTGCACCAAGATCCATCTGGCTCTGCGATTAACACCGCTGAACTCGTCGTTAGCAAGGGCGGAAACGATACCTATGGCAATGGCTCATGGGGTTCTCCTCTACTGACAGTCCAGGCAGCATTGGATCTAGTAACCGCTACACGCAAGGTCGTCTATGTCCTTGATGGAACGTATGACGAGGCCCTGACGTGGCCGATCATTTCGGGTGTGAAGCTCATCGGTATGAACAGGGAATGGGGAGTTGCTCTGACTGCGCCACTTGCTGCTGATCAAGTGATCAATGTCGCCCCGGGCGTACAAACCGACTCGTTTGAACTGTATCTTGAGAACCTGTATGTGGATCATTCGACCGTTGCAGGCCAGGACGGTATCCTGCTCAACAACACATCGATGGCAAAGAAGCTGAATGTGTATCTCCGTGATTGTGGCGGCGATGCTGACTCTGCTTCCGACTCCTTCATCACCATGACGCACGGAGACGCAGACAATGCGATTCGTGTTTATTGGAACGGAGATAACGGCGGCGTTGAGGGACGCATCTACTTCGATGTTGGGAATAACGGCGACCGATTCTACGCAACAGGGGTAGTCTTCAATGGCGGATTTGTTTCGAGTGCCGATGCGATCGTGACTGACTTCCGGTTCATCCGATGCACGATTCTACACGAGGGAGTAACAGGTGGTGCCACTGAACAGGTGGTAACCTCAGTAATCTCGTATAGCCAAACCGGAGCCACGTTTGCGAAGGTTGACACGGCAGACCTTGCCGGGAGCCATTCTGAAGCTATTGTTGACTAGCTGTTGTGGCCAAGCCTGGGAGCAAGCCACAGCGAAAGAAGGGGAGGGGTCGCACTCGGAAGAGCAAGCGGCCCCACAAGAAGAGGTGAGGTATGAGTTTCCAAACGTTTCTAACTGAAACAGGGTTTGAGCAGTCCAAGCCGGTATCACGTCGCGCGTATAACGAGCGGCAGATCCAGGCAGGGATTGATTTGATTGAGAACAAGGCGAACCGTAATCCGTGGGGTCACAAGGCTGACCTGATGGAAGCCGTGGCAACGACTGATTTCCCCAACCTATTGGGAGTGATTGTCGATCGTGAGCTACAGGCACAGTATGGAATCGTCGAGCCCGACTTTATGGCGTTCACGAAGATGGGAACCGTCTCAAATTTCAACCAAGGCACACGCGACCGACGTAATGGCGGGAGAGGCGTGTTGAGGCAGGTTGATGAGAATGGTCAATATTTGATCACTCCTAGCTCGTCCACCCATTACACACGCCAGGTCTTCAAGAGAGGAGAGAAGTTCGAGATTACCTGGGAATCACTGGTCAATGACGGCATGAATGCCTTCGCTGATGTAGCGGAAGACTATGCGAAGATGGCAGTGAACACCGATCACGCTGAAGTGACGGGATTGTATGCCGATGCAGACGGTCCGAATGTCCTGTTGTATGGCGATACCATCACGGATGTGGATGGGATTGCGATCACGAATAAGGGCACCTTGCCGCTGACTCCTTCCAATCTCCAGACCACTTTGGGATTGATGTCACTGCAAGAAGATGTGAACGGAAAGCCGATTTCCATCCGTGGAATTCATGTTGTCGTCCCGATCACATTGGAAGACACGTTGTGGCAGATTCTCAACTCGTCTCAGTGGCAGTACCTCGCTGCACCGGTTGAGGACACGACCTCTGTCATTGCTCCTTTTGCCACGAACAGCCCCATTCCTCGCAAGGGTTTGGTGCCCCATGTGGATATGTGGTTGCCGCAGATCGATGTGAGTGGCAATGTCAATACCACGTGGTATGTGTTCGCCGACACCGGCTTTGGATATGCCATCGGGCTTGACCATTTGCTCGGACACGAGGGGCCTGAGATTTGTATGAAGGCTTCAGACAAGGCCGCTGTTGGCGGTGGACTCCTTGATGTAATGGGCGGGGATTTCGGTTCCGATGGCGTTCACTACCGTGTTCGCGTTGTGTTGGGTGGGAACTATCTCGACCCACGAATGACCTATGCCCAAGTTGGATAGATAGATTACGTTGACCTCCGTCGCGTAGTCCTTGCCCCCTGCCGCGCTACCTAGTCGCGGTGGGTGGGTGAGGATAGGAGTTGAGAGATGGCACTGTTCACATTTGATCCTAGTACCAACCGAGGGAAGGTACGCCTACTCATCGCAGATGATGTGGAGGCGTTTGATGGTGTGGATGTATACCACTTCACAGATGAGAAGATTGATGCCTTCCTGACGATAGCGTCAAGCCTTGATGGTGATGATGTGTACCATGCGTCGGCTCAGGCGTTGGAGAGTTGGGCGTCGAACCAAGTGATGATCTTGAAGGTTGTCACGCAGCTCGATACGCAGACTGATGGAGCCAAGGTATCGCAGGAGATGAGGGAGAGAGCGAAGGTATACCGTGAGTTGGCTCAGAGCTTGTCGACTGACTCAGGATTTGATTTTGCCGAGATGGTGGTGAATCAGTTCTCATACCGCGAGCAGATTCGGAATAGAGCGATAAACGAGGGATGAGATGGGAACACGACCGATCCTCGATCCTAGGCTGGCAAGTGAGATAGTGGAGTTCTTCCCCTCTACTTGCGATATTCAGGAGACGACCCAGACGAGGAATGACGATGGGGAGTATGAGGATTCGTGGAGTGATGTAGTTGGGTTAACTGACATTGGGTGCCAGTGCGCGCCGAATGGTGGTGTTGAGGTGAAGCTGCCTGACCAGACATTTGTGGTATCGAATTTCACAGTCTTGATGAAGGGCGAGTATCCAACCGTTGTTGAGAAGATGAGGGTGATTGTGAGTGGTCCGAGTGCAGGGACGTATGACATTCTATTGGCACAGACTGGAAGCCAAGAAGCGTTCACGAGATTGCTAGTGAGGAAGGTGACGTGATGGATTACAACATGACGAGTTTTGAAACAGGATCGCTTGGCATCACCGCTGCTGGAACTGCCGAGCAATTGACGGCGCATAGGATTCCGCAAGGATACGCGGTGACGTTGAGGGCGCGCGTGACGAATACCGGATACATCTACATTGGCGAGTCTAAGGCCAAGGCAGAGGCACACCACATCATGCTAGAGGCTGGCGCGAGCATCCCGATGCAAATCAACGACGTATCTGGAGCTTGGGCGGATTGCTCTGTGAATGGTGAAACAGTGGAGTGGATTCTGGAGGTGTCTAATGACGACTGATGGGACAGCGGCATCGACACTGGACGTACAATTTGGCGTCCACGGATACCCGGAATGATCCGAATGGAGTTGAGGGGAGTCGACGATCTGCTGAAGAAGTTTGAGGCGATCCGTGGGGATATGTACGAGGCCCTTGCCGCAGCTTTGATAGCTGGTGGATTCCCTATTCTCAACACCGCTAAGGATTTGGCCCCATATCTGACAGGGACCTTGATGAGAAGCCTGCACTTGATGGATGAGAAGGGTGCGGACATTACTCGAGCGCAGCCTGAAGGGGAGACATCACCACGGAGAATGAGCGTTGAGCCTGGTGTCGTTAAACGGCTTGCAAAGGAATTGCGTACAAAGGGTATCGCAACCGTGCTGGCTGGAACAGATCTTGATTACGCGGCTGTACAGGAGTTCCTATACAAACCATACCTGCGACCTGCGTTGAGCCAGAACAAGCAAGAAGTGAAGGATGAGATTGCGAGAGCCCTGAAGCAATTGGTTCGGAAGGTGACGAGTTGAACACATGGGAAACAGCGTTAGTGAAGATCCTTGAGGATGATGCCGCTGTTTCCGCGTTGGTGGGAGATAGGATCTCTCCTGAGTTGCCACAGACTCCGACTCTACCCGCGATCACCTACAAGCTGTTGGATACAGAGCAAGATGGAGTGGTGGATTTCGTCGATGTGTATTTCCAGATCACGCCATGGGCTGATAGCTATACTGGGGCGAAGGAATTGGAGAAGACTATCCGCTGGGCGTTACAGCGATATCGAGGAAGAGTGTTGGGAATACGGATTGAGCAGATATTGTTCTATACTGCGAGGTATGTGCATGATCCAGTTACCGGGCGGCATACGATGCCAGCGGATTACGTGTTGAGTTATTGGGAGGAATGATGAGTTACAACGATCAGACTACCGTACAAGATGAAGATGCGTTGCGGATTGGCTCGGTGAAGTGGGAGGTTGGAGCAAGCGTTGGAACGCTTGTGGACGTTGGAGCCCTGAGAGGGGCAGCGTTCAAAGAGGGGTTCACCCCCGAGGAAATTGAGAGCGACAATGCGGGAATCATCAGCAAGGGTGTGACGGATCACATGGTCCTCGTGTCTGCTGAGCTGATGGAGCTTGACCTTGCTACGTTTGCAAACATCTACGCAGGAATGGGAACGCTGACGACCGTTGCCGCTGCGCCTATTTCGATTACCGATGAAGCGGTTGAGGTGAATGACTATGACCTCGTTGCATTTGAGAACAGGAATGGGGATCGCAGTGAGGTGTCGAGTATTGTTGTTGCCGATGCCGCGACCCCAACCATCACCTATATTCGAGACTGTGACTATGTTGTCGTAACTAAGCCGAATGGGTTCACGGCGATTGCCCGTGCATTCGCAACTGAGATTGAGACAGCGAGCGCCTTGATTGCCGCAGCCGTCACAGCGAACACCTTCACCCTGAGCGCCGGTGCGTGGGATGCCCAGCCAGCCGTTGGAGATCACATCACCGTTGCTGGATTTGTCAACACGACGAATAACGGTGTGTTCACAGTGAACGCCGTTAGCTCAACCGTGATCACCGTTGATGAGAACCTTGCGACCGAGGCCGAGGGTGCCAGCATTACCATCACCCGTGGAGGTATCGCTGATGGTGCAACCGTGTACGCCGATTATGACTACACGCCGCTTGCCAGCCAGAGCTATACGACTGGTGGTAAAAACACTCTGACCGATCGCGTGATGCGATTCACGAATGAGGATGTCGATGGGAAGGTCTTCCGATTGACCGTCTACAAGGCAGTCATCCAGGATGGCTTGGATCTGACGTTCCCGATGGATAAGTCGTTGGAGCCCATCCGATTGCCTATCAGCATCAAGGGAACACTGGACGTTTCGCGCGCTAGCGGTGACCAGCTGTTGGGAATCTACGACGAACAGAACGCTACCTAGGAGGAAACAATGGTCGTTGAACGCGGACCAGATGGAGTCTATGACTTCGATGCAATTGTGCTTGAGCCTCGGATAGTTCGGGTTGGCGGGGAAGAGGTGGATGTCTCTGGAATCCCTGTTGGGGTGACTCTCCAACTCGCCGCATTCTCAGATAGGCCAGTTGGTAAATTAGTGAAGGATGTTGAGTTGAATGCCGAGGGAGAGTTGAGGCGCATGTTGGGCATGGTTGCCCAGGTGACGACCAAGAACAACCCCAAGGTTGATGAGGATTTCCTTATCGAGCATCTCGACTATGAGCGGCTGGCTGAATTCAATAGGTTCGTTCTGTATCCAGTGAGAGAGAGAGCCGAGGCTGTTGCCAAACAGCTTAAAGAGATCGATAGGGATGGTGGGGGAAACGCGAACACGGCCTAGTCCGAATTGGGCTGGGTCGTATGGTGAGCGAGACCGCCATTCTCTACGGATGGACGCCACAGGTTGTGTTGTGGGAGATGGATGTCACGGCACTGAAGTGGTGGTGGGAGAACGGGTGGAGGACTTGGGCAAAGCAGCATGGAATCTCGATGGATGATGAGAAGCCAGCCGAAGACCTTGACACGGTTGACCATGATGCGATTCGTGCCAGATATGGGACCAAGATTGTGAGGGGGTAAGAGATGGCTGGAAGATTCGTTGAGTCCTTGACCGTTGCACTCCTTGGCGATCTCACGAAGTTTGACAAGACGATGAAGGGGGCTCAGGGTACAACCCAAGCCTTCTCCACGAAGATGAATAAGATGGGGAAGGACATTTCATCTGTTGGCAACAAGATGACTCTCGCTCTCACCGTTCCGCTTATCGCGTTTGGTGGGCTTGCGCTGAAGGCAGCGAATGAGTCGGCACGGTTGACCACTGCTTTGGAAGGCTTGGCCGGCGGGAGTGAGCAGGCCGCCGAGTTCATTAAGAGAATCAACGAAGTCTCATTGGGGACGATCAGTAACCTGGACGCCATGGCCGTCACGACCAAGGCCCTCACATTGGGTGTCGTCGACAATGCCGATGCTATGGCTGAGTTGGTTGAGATTGCCATCACGTTGGGCCGTGCTCAGGGATTGACCGCAACGAAGGCCGTTGACGATCTCACCACCGCATTGGGGCGTCAGTCTCCGATGATCCTAGATAACTTGGGTATTCAGTTGAAGTTAACGGAAGCCTATGACATCTATGCGGATCAGTTGGGGAAGACCGCAGAGGAGTTGTCCGACACAGAGAAGCAGCAAGCATTCCTGAACGCTGCCCTACAGAAGGGTGGCGAGGTAGCCAGGAAGTTGGGTGGCATCCAGGAAGATGCAGCCGCCCAGACTGAGCAGCTTGGGGCAGCTCTTTCCAACTTGAAGGTAGAGATTGGCTTGAGCTTGTCTGAAGTTGTGACACCTCTCATATCTGACCTTGCTGATAAGATTGTCGAGTGGAAAGAAGCGTGGGATGAATTCCCCGAGGAGAAGCAAGCCAGGATCATTAAGTTGGTCATAGGGCTTGCCGCTGCTGGCCCGATTGTGTCAGGCATTGGGGGAATAACCACCGCGATAGGAGCTTTGTGGGCGACGGCTCTTGGTCCTGCCGGGCTTGCGTTTGGCGCGTTGATTGGCGCATTGGTTTGGTTCGAGAACACCGGTGGGATTGCCCAGGCGTATGATAACATCACTGACTTGATTGATTCATTTGGTGAGCTTAAGAGCGAGTCGGATAAAGCAGCCGGGGCGATTGATAGAGTTGCCGGAGCCACAGCGAGCACGTTCGCAGGAGCAGTAGAAGCTCTTGGCGAGCATTTGAAAACAGCGCAACTTTCAGGCGAGGATTTCGTTGATGTGATGGCTGTGTTTGAGCAAGCACAGGAGGTAGCGGCGCAGCGCATCCGTGATGGATGGGACTATGAGGATGTTGCCGAGGAGTTCGCAGACTCAATGCGTTTCATTGTTAATGAGGCTGACGCCTCAGCGAAAATTGTTGAGGAATTGGCGAAGGTCACAGAGACAACATTCGGATTCGCAGCCAACATCATTAAGGACTATCTGAGGACGGCAGAGCTTGCCTGGGCTGATTTCGTTGATGTGACGGTGAAGATTGAACACCAGCAGCAACTAGCAGGGCAGCGCATCCGTGATGGATGGGACTATGAAGACGTTGCCAATGATTTCGCTGACTCGTTGAACTTAATCCTGAATGAGTATGGCGTGATGGTTGGAGATATTGACGGTATGACTGATAGGTTGCAATCACTTGTTGATACCAAGTGGACCGATATTGGTGGGATGATCACAGGAGAGGTTGTCAGCGCCGCCGAAGCAGCTAGAATGGCAACAGCCGCTATGAGTGCAGCGTTGCTTGGAACACTAAACCCGTTGGCAGCTATGGGTGATGCCTCCGCTGAAGCCGCTGATGTTGTTGTACAAAGCACTGTTGCAATTGGGCACGGTATTGAGGAATGGGGAACGCAGTACAAGGAGATCATTGCCACCACGACCAGTGATGTGATTTGGATGGTGTTGGATTTCCATAACACATTGCAGGAAGAGGAAGTAGACCACGCCCAGAGAATGACAGACATCATCGAAGGGGCCTCCGACCGCGCGGCAGACATTGCCCAGGGTAAGAACCGCAGCATTGAGGATGAGCAAGTTGCCCATGATAGGAAGCTGGAAGACATCGAGCGATGGTATCAGCAGCAGGTGTCTGACGGGCAAGCCGCGACCGCAGATCTGAGAAGGGATTTGGATGAGAAGTACAAGGAACAGAGGGAACAGGCCGAGCGAGATCATGCCCGGAAGTTGGAGGATATTGACCTCGACTACACACGGGCGATTGACGACAACATAGCGGATAGGGTTGAGGCCCAGGAAGAGGAAGTTGCTGCCTACGAAGAGAACCGCCCGAAGATCACTGAAATAGTAAAACAAGGTTTCGTCGACATGGTGAATGCCATTGCTCAATCCGCGATCGACACAGCTATCCAAACCGTGATCGATGACATGTGGAACATGGCCAAGGAATCGAAGAAGGCTGTTGATGAGACGAATACCAACCTTGCCAACATTGGGAGTGGTGGAGATGGCGGGCTTCCTGGTGGAGCCGGTGCCGCCCTTGCGTTTGCTGCCCCGATAGCGTTCGGAGCAACCGATCCGAAGGAGACACACAAATTCGGCCAGCAGTTGGATAAGGTGCTAAGGGCCATATTTGGGATCGGGAAGACAGGAGCCGCCGCCTATGATGGTGTCCAGGTTACGCGGAATGAATTCCATAGGGGTGGAGTTGCCCCAGGCCCACGCGGTGTTCCTCAGAGTGCTACCGTTCTTGGTGGTGAAGTGATTGGGATTGACTACCAGCAGATTGGTGGAGCCGTTGAGGAGGGCGTGAGGAATGCGTTGCAGAGGGCTTCTAATTCACAGGGTGAGATGGGTTTGTTCTTTGACTCTGTGAAGGTGGGGAAAGCGATTGGCCCAGCCATCATGAATCCGATCATTACCGAGTTGAGCCGTAGGGGTCAGGTGATTGCCCAGTGATAGGCGGACGGATTTGGATTGGGGTGAGTGGGAGTGAGGTATTGTTTGAGAGTGGGTGGACAAACCTATTCGAGGCTGATGTTCGTTTCGATAGGAAGGAGAGGACCGCCAACGCCTCCTTGGTGATTGACACGATTGCCACAAAGAAGCAATTTGATTTCACCTATGGGAGGATTACGCAGGCAGACCTCGACGCGTGGTTGACTGAGGTAGAGAGAGATGTCACACTTAATTTGAAAGTTGAGCGAGAGGATCTGAGCGTTAATGAGTACTTAGTTAGCGCGACGGTTACCGGGAGATCCCGATTGGTAGCAAGGGGAGATTGGCTGTGGGGTGGAGTTACATTCATCCTTGAGGAGGTTTGAGATGCCGACACTAGCAGGGAAAGTAAAGAGGCCAGAGGTGCGGATCAGCGCTGTAGTTACTAGAGTGAATGGGGATGTGTTAGATATGGGGCAGATTGCTGGCAAGGGCCAGACAAAGGAAGACATGGCGAAGGGGCGTGCCGCCAGGAAGATTCTGAACGCCGTTGAGAAGAAGAGATTGAAGGAGGCGCGACATGGCAGCTGATGTAGTATATATCGTAGATCAAGGATTAGCCGTAACGGTTGATAGATTGCTATCGAGTCCGAGTGGGAACGAGCCGAAGTGGATTGACATGGGAACTGGAACAACCGCCGCTACCGCAACTGACACGGCGCTTGAAACACCTGGGGCAGAGGACCGCACGGTAGGAGTCACAAGCGCGGTTACCACCAGTACCACGGAAGACACATTGCAAGTGGTTGGAACGATCACCTGTACAGGTGCGCCGAAGGCAATCACTGAGACGGGATTGTTCACGCATCTGACGAGTACCACGGGATTCCTATACCTCCGTGCAACGTTCGATGTGATCAATCTACAGATTGGGGATTCGATCGGGTTCACGATTACAGCCCAGTACAACCAGGGATAATCTGAGGGGCGCGGTATATGGGTATATTGCGCCCCTGTCGGAGGTGAGACATGACGACGCTGGCAGCTCCCGCTGGTAATGAGATACAGAACACTCTCGCTGCCAGCTACACACGAGGAACAGACACAACCATAACGCTAGTCGACGGAACGGAGTTTGCTAACTCTGCGCATGTTGTCAGAATCAGCAATGTTGGCAATACGAAGTGGTGTTTGATTATCTACACGACTAAAGCGACTCACGTACTCACGATGGGTGGAGGGGCGACTGACTACGCGCTGGCAAAAAATGTCTCAGTCGGAGATGAGGCTTATGAATGGCCTATCGGATCAAACGTTGACGTTGTTGGAGCTGCTGATGAGATTGCTCAATTGTTCTCAGAACAAGCAGACAAGATTGACGCGGATGGGACTGTCCCTCTGACTGACGACTGGGACATCGGCAACGGACGCTATATTGCCACTGACAAGATCAGAGCGCGTGACGGTGACGGACTGTTGCTTGAGGACGATGGTGGGAATGGTATAGCAATAGCCGATGGCGGGATTATCACTATAGCGAAACAGTCTGCGGCTAGGGCTTTTATGACTGGAGGCGCGGCGGCTCAGGCGATTTCTACTGGTGCATGGAAACGTGTCCTGCTGACAGCAGAGAGCTTCGACATTCAGGAAGAGTTCGACATTTCTGTAATCGACGGAACTAGCGATGGTTCAGGGAATGCCTCTACAAAAGTAGTTGACACAGGAGCATTCACAGAGGACGAAGCCTTCTATCTTACTATGGCATTCTATAACATAACGGATGGTTTATACGGTGAAGTTACTGCTAAGGTCTCTGACAACGAGCTAACAATCGGCACGGGCGGCGGGAATAGCAAAGTGTATAAGTTGTACCACTGTAAATTCACCGCAAAGGCGGCTGGAATCTACCAGGTATCTGGAGGTGTCTACTATGAGTCGCCCGAAGCAGACAAACGAATACAAGTAGGTATTTACAAAAACGGATCACAGCTTGCCCTGAGCGTCTACCACACCTCTAACGCCGCGCTTATGATTTCTACAATAACAAACATCGTACAGTTAGCCGCGACTGACTATTTAGACCTGCGCACCATTCACACTTGCTCAGGAACCGAAACTCTATACGGAGACACGAATACTTTCTTGGCAGTTGCTAAGATCGCCTAGGGGTGTAAATGTACGGGCGCCATCGGTATGGGACAACGAGATACGGATCTTCTGTCGTTCCGGGGGGTACGACGTATCTCAAGACCGTCGCGACGGCTGTTGTGACTGTTGTTGGGAGCGTTGGAAGATCGGGGTTTTATTCCAAGGTCATTGCGCTGGCCCAAGCCATTGTTAGTGGTGGGATGTCGAGGAAGATTGGCAAGCATGCTGATGGATTGGTTGAGGCAACAGGCGGGGTGAAGAGGTTCACCAGGAAGAGTGTTGCATCGGCGTTGGCCACTGTTGTTGGGAATGTTACAAGGTCAAATGTGTTTTTTAAGGTCGTTGCGCTGGCCCAAGCCATTGTCACTGGCAATTTGTCGAAGCAGGCGGGGAAGATTGTTGACCCTGGCGGTGTTGTTGTCACGGGCTCCGTCTCAAGGTCGATTGGTAAGGTAGTGAGTGGGTTGGTCTCCGTCACGGGCAGTGCTCGGCGATTCACCAGGAAGAGTGTTGCAACCGCTCTGGCCACTGTTGTTGGGAGTGTTGGGCGGTCGAACCTGTTCCATAAGGCGATTGCTGGAATTGTCAGTGTGATTGGTAGTGTTGTCCGATCCCACAAGAAGGCTCCGAATGGTGGAGTCACCGTCACAGGAAGTGTCACACGCGAGGTCTTCAAGAATATAGTTGGTCAAGTCGATGTGGTTGGGAGTGCAAGAAGGAGGACAGGGAAGAGTGTTGACCCTGGCGGTGTTGTTGTCACGGGTGATTTGTCGAAGCAGGCGGGGAAGAATGTTGAGGGGCTTGTTGTTGTCACTGGCTCTCTATCTAGGTCGATTGGGAAGTTAGTAAGTGGGTTGGTCTCCGTCACGGGCAGTGTGCGGAGATTTACCAGGAAGACCGTCGCGACGGCTGTTGTGACTGTTGTTGGGAGCGTTGGAAGATCGGGGTTTTATTCCAAGGTCATTGCGCTGGCCCAAGCCATTGTT
>Ga0222628_1000097_pt1 | contig 42171 bp, 63 predicted proteins | sample AntAcemetageno95_FD_179860 | JGI IMG/M metagenome (GOLD analysis project Ga0222628, IMG submission 179860) | Saline water microbial communities from Ace Lake, Antarctica - #95 | ecosystem: Environmental > Aquatic > Non-marine Saline and Alkaline > Saline | place: Antarctica: Ace Lake | collected...
CAATTCCAAGAGTAGATTTATATATTATTTTATCTCCTTCTTCTTTTCCACCTATTAAGATAGGAGAAATAACAGTTTCAGCTTTTATATCACCAGCTACTTCTAACCTTTCTGTTGGATTAATTGTTCCAATACCGACATTACCACTACTATCAACAAACACATCTTTCTGACTTACATAACTATCTTTAACTTCTGCTCTTTGAAGATATTGAGCTTTTATTTCATCTGCTGATAATGCTCTGTTGTAGATTTTTACGTTGTCTAATGAACCACTTAACCCTGTGTCAGAAGAACCTATACTAATAGCTTTATTTACTGCTGTGTTTAGACTTCCAGTAAAAGATGTTTGATTATAATATTCTCCGTCAATATACATTCGCACGTAGTTATCACTATCTGCTTTTACTGTTATATTAACCCACTGATTATATTTAGAAAATGATGTATAAGGTATTGAGAAGATAGTTCCTGAGTCATTTTTTATATCAAAACTTAATACTGTTAACCTGTAATATATAATAAAATTTCCTGCTCCGTTCCAACCAGCTGTTTTTATTATATTCCTGTAATTATCATCGTTATTACTTAAATAAGCCCAAAAAGAAATTGTAAAATTATTTCCTAGAACAGAATTAATAAGTCTAGTTTCAATTGTATCATTCGTCCCATCAAAACTAAAAGCACCACCACCATTAAATCCTCCGTCTGGGTCGTGAGTTGCTCCGTTGTTTGTACCGTGATTGTTATATACTGAACTATCTAACACTGTTTCTGCTCCTGCTGTTCCTGTGATGTTTTCTGTATTAAAGTTCATTCCCAAGACTAGCCCTTCTTCTGAAACTTGGTGACTACTTGGTGATATAACATTAGCTGGTAAAGTTACTGTCCCAGTAAAGGTTGGAGAGGCATTCATAGCAGCCCTTAAATTAGCATACGTTATTTTTTTTGTTATAGGGGTAACACCAGGATCATTAGTCAATGGAAAAACAGCATCAGAGGTTGAACTAGTTATAGCATCTAATTCACTTATTTTTTTATCAGCCATATTATTTATATTACTTATTTAATTTCTATTTATTTTAAAAAAGACAAATTAGCCAAAACATGGCCTTTATTTGTCTTCATATTACATATTATATATATATTATAGCACAAGTATTAGCTATACTAAAGTATTTTTCTTAATATTGTGCTTGAAATGTTAGGTGTTCTTGGTAAAAACTTATACAATTGCTCTATGGTATTATTTTTTTTTGAATATTTTTTATGAAATTTATCATGACATTTCTTGCATAAAGTTATACCATTATTAATATCCCACAGTTCTGCACAATTATTTGCTTCATCTATTGTTCTAATGTTATTATTTTTAATAATATAAGCAAAATTTATTTTATGATGTGCATTTAAATTATTACCAGTCTTTTTACATTTTTGACAAGTATAATTATCTCGTTTAAAAATATTATTACTCCATAATTTTGATTTAGGTAAACTTCTAATCTTATTACATAGTGGGGTTATGCCACCTTTCCAATTATGATGATTAATACCATTAATTCCCCACATTGGATTTTTTTCACCAATATGAGACTTACTTATTTTTATCTTTGCTTGTTCTGACATTTTTTTACCAATATTAGATTTACCTATTTTTTCTCGATGTTCTTTAGATAATTTTTTTCCTATATGAGCTTTACTCGTTTTTCTTTTAGATTCATCAGAGTGCTTACATCCCAAATGACATTTATTTCCAATAAGAGATAAAGATATATTTTTTTTATGTTTTTTTGTAAATTTCATGCCACTACGAGCAATACTTATTTTATTTTTAGTATCAATAGATAATTTTATTCCAAGACGAGCTTTACTTATTTTATCGTTTGTTTCTTTTGAATGTTTATATCCTAAAGAATATTGATTACCAATTAAAGATAATGATATTTTCCTTTTAGTTTCTTCGGACATTGGTTTACGTTTAGAAATTATATCTAACATAAATATTATTTTATTTTTTTTAATCTTAACATCGTAGATGATATTTCTTTAGTATAAGGTATATATTTTATTTTAATACCAAGATTTGATCCTTCCCACTCTTTATTTTTCCAATCACTACCAACAAAAATTATATCTAAATTTATTTTTTTTATAATATTTTTTTTAGAATAACATCCTAAATTTTGTGGAAATACTTTTGTAATAAATTGTTTAGCAAATATTTTTAATGACATTACTCTACTTTTATAACTAAACATTGGATCATGCCCCTTAACTTTTCTAATATAATCATCCGTACTAACTCCAACATAAAGTATATCACAATACTTACTAGCTTTTCTAAGTAAATTTAGATGTCCAACATGTAGTCCGTCCCATGAGCCCCAGCAAATTCCTGTTTTATATTTTTTATTTACATTCATATTTTTATTTAATTTCCCAATAATCCCTTTTACATTGTCTTTTGCTCCATGGCATTGGACCATATGTTGGTTTATTCCATCCATTTCCATAATTAGATTTTAAATAATCTTCTGGAGGATTAGGTAAATTATATTCATAATTATTATACCGTATTTTAAGTGGATTGTCAAACCATTCTATATTTACTTCAGCTACAAAAATCTGTCTCTTGCGTCCCTTTAAAATTAGTCTACTCTTTCCATCAGCACTAATATATGCTGGATCAATATCTATTCTAACACCATATTTTTTAAAACTATAAGTTCGAACATATTTTTCTTCACTAATAGTTCCATCTTCTCTTTTCCATTTTGGTATATCTTGTTTTCTTTTAAAATCAGAAAATCCAGCATCTAATATTTTTTTAACATTATTATCTATTTTATCTATATCTTCTCCTAAACATATTAAATCAACATCCCAGTCCCATTTTATCAACATTTTATCGCGATATACACCTAAAGCAGTTCCAAACGCTAAATAATGTCTCACCCCTATGTCTGTAAGCAACACAGATGCCTCTAATAGAGCCGTGTTGGCATTATTAACTCCAACAGGTAATCTTTTATCTCCACCACGTAAATACTCCTCTATGGTCAAATCTGGCTCTTTATGTAATATATCATGTAACTCATCTGGAGTCATTTTTTTAATATTTTTTGGTAGTCTCCAAAGAGCCTCGCTGTTATTAGCATTTGGTTTCCAATGTGTATTACGCCAATCCCTTTTATTTAAACTTAAACTACATAAATGTATTAAAACCCTAGATGAACCAATTCTATCAAGTTTTGTAAGTGGTCTATGATTACAGGCTGTTCTATATGGTAAAGCTGTCAATTCTGGAAAGAATTTGAATACCCTAGTATGTCCTGTCATGCTTCTACTATGGATAGTATTCATATCTCCAAATACATCTACTGGCTTCATGGTTATAGCTTTCTTATCATCCATAACATTAAAGTCTATTAACAACTGTTTAAATGAATCTGAAAAAATTTCATCGCTGTCTGGCCATATTAATATATCAACTTCATTTTGATGTTGTCTAAAGTATTCAAATACAGTGTCTCTAATTGGACCTTGTAATGGTTTAAATCTATGGAATAATCCTCTTGGTGTATTTTCTTGTTCTTCTGTAGCTCTAGGGAATCCACTATGTTCTATTCTTATCCTTTCTGGATATCTCTTAAATAGGTCGTTACAAATATTTCTAGTCTCATCATTTTCATTATCCATCATTAAAAGAACCCAGTCACACCACTTAAGAAGTTCTGGAACTGTAATATTTAACATTTCTCCACCTCGAGAAACTAACATTGTACCAATTATTTTTTTATCTTTTAAAAAGTCTCTTGTCATATTTTTAGTAACGCTTATGTCTAAAGAGAAGATTTCTATCTACTTGTATAAAATTATCTTTACCTTCTCCGTTAATTATTTTTTCTATTAAATCAAAATCAAACATTATTCTGTTTCTTGTATCATCGAAATAACCATACTTTAAAAAGTTTTTCTTATAATATAATGGATTACCAAGATCGATATGATGTCTAGATAAAGATGTTATTTTATATCTATTATAAGTTGAATTTGGTTTCTTTCCTAATAAATGTAATTTAGTATATGGTATTTTACCTGTTTCCATTTCAACTCTAAGAACTTCTTCTAAATAATCATCTTCTTCTAATTCATTATCATCATCTACAAATTGTATACGATTACAACTAGCACACATAGCTCCAATATTCCTAGATACTAAACCAAACCTTCCCTGATTTTTACCAATCACTATAGCCCAAACATGATAATTATCAAATTCTCCTTTAATATTCATATCATCATACCAATCACGCACATCAATAGAATTATCACAAACTAAAATCCATTCCCAATTAGTATGAGTTTGTTTTTTAATACTATTCCAAACTCCATCTAAATATTTTGCTGAATATCCTGCTGTTATAATCGATACATTTGCCATATTATTTTAACGTAAATTTAAGCATTGTTTGAGAAAAACATCCTTGATTACCTATTTTCTCTATATTAAATAAATCTTTACTTAATTCTTTTATTTCCTCTACTGTATATCTAAACCTTTTATTATCATGTGATTCTTCTAAATTATTTATTGAAGAACCAATAGAAATACTAGCATAAAAATGTCCATCTTTTTTTAATACACTAGCAACACTATTTAAACATGTAACTATATCTTTTTGTGGTAAATGTGTGAATACAGACTTAGCTATAATAAAATCAAATTTATTTTCAACTGATGTTAAATTAAAATTATTATTTACTATAAATGTTGGTTTCTTTTCTGTATTAACTTTTTCTTCTAATTCATTATTAATACCGGCATCAATTAACCATCTATGATGATCTAAACCAGTATAATTTCCTATATTTAAATAATCAATAAAATATATTCCAGCCCTTAAATTTCCACAACCAACATCTAATAATTTATGATTAGGTGTTAATCCTTCATTAATTAAAAGATTGAATTGTTTTATTCCTGCTGTATCCCAATTTCCACCAACATATTTTCTAGCATAACCTCTTGTAATCATATTATTTTTTTTTAGCAAATTCTTTAAAATATTTTAATTCTGCTTTTTCTCTACTAATTAATGCATCTTTTTTATAATTAAATAATCCTAATGATATTTGCTTATAATTTATCATAATATATGCTCTCCATTTTTTTGATTGTTTGTGCCAACATACTCCAAGACCTTTAGTATTTCTATTATTTTCTTGTCTAGTAGCAAATCTTAAATTACTAATTCTATTATTAAGAGGATTTCTATCTATATGATCTATTTCAATATTATCTAATGGTTTAGTAATAAGTCTATGTAATAATATCTTTTTACCATTACCACTAGGTATATCAGTTATTACATACCTCTTAGAGTTAAGTCTCCATTTATATTTTATTATTTCATTAAGAGACTCTTTGTCTATAGTAGTTCTTCCACTTTCATTACAATTTATATCATATAATATTACTTCACAATAATTATTATGTTCTATTATTTCATTTTTATCATAAATAGTTCTTTTTATAATTTTACCATAATCTCTTATTTGATGATAATGTTTTCTACAATAACCATTTGCTAAATGTATTCTATTACAATTTTTTACTTTACATTTTTTCATAACTTATTATCTACTTTAACCATACTATCATCATAATATGGTGGAAGTTTTTTATATACAATCCCCATACCAGATTTAGATAACGGTAAAATTGATTTTGGATATTTTATTTCATCCCAAAAATATTTAATAACGCCTTTCGCGAACCATCTGGCATCGTGCATTAAAATTATACCACCTTCTTTTACAAAAGGAGAAAAACGCTCAAAATCAGCCTTTACGCCATCATATGAATGATCACCATCTATAAGTAAAACATCTATCTCTTTATCCCATGGAAGTTCCTTAGAATCACCTTTCATGAATGTCCAGTACTTTTTAAGTTCATCATCTTTTACAACACCAGAACAATCAGATATATCCATACTATAAAGATGAACATTCTTGTGTCCACGGTCTCTAATTCCCAATAAAAACGCATTTGTACTTGTACCTCCACGAACACCTATCTCTAAAATATTTCTCAACCCCTTAATATAGTCTGTTCCAATTGAGTATAAAAGTGGTACGAAACCAGCCATGTTAAATCCTTTTTCTTTAAGTCCCATTAATTCTGGAGGAAATTGTTTTAATTCTTTTTGTGGTGTAAATTTATTAGCCATATTTTTTATTTTATTTTTTTCCTATTATTAATATAACTCTATCTATTCCTTTAGTATTAGATACTAGTTTTAATTTTATTATTTTCATCTTTAAAATAAACTTAAATATCAACCTTAATTCCTCCATACCAAAATTTATCTTATGACCATTCTTTATAATAAACTTCGGATATTTATGTCCATTAGGAACAGCTATTCCCATAATTCCTCCTACTTTTAAAACACGCTTCCATTCTTTTAATACTTCTATAACATCAGGCATATGCTCGAGAGAATGACTACTAACAACAAAATCTAATTCATTGTTAAACATCCATAAATCACGACAGTCAGTTTTTATTTCAGCAACACTTTCATGATGTATATCAACTCCAATACAATTTGGATCGCATTTCATTTGACCACACCCGATATCAATACCTTTACCTTTCTTACAATATTTTGCTAACTCTAATTGTTCTGGAGTAATTCTTTTTGTTTTTTTAACTCTAAAATCTACCCCCCAATATTTATAATATGCTTCACGTTTATCTTGCTCCCTTTTATCCTTGCCAGTAGTTATCTCTATAGGCATATTAGTATCACTATCAATTTTTGGATAAGGATTATCTATATGTTGACTTAATTTATTTTCAGCATATGTAAGATACATTGTTTCTTTATCAAATCCTTTATTATCAACAAAACCAATATGACTAGAATAAATCTTAGTAGCCATAGCCATTTTAAAGCCTTCTTTTTTAATTCTATTTGAAAACTCATGACTTTCCCAATGTGGACGTTTAGAAAATCCTATTTTTTCTATTAATTCTTTTGAACTAATTCTAAATACAGCAGGACAAGCAGTATCAGATGGTATTAAATCTAAAAATTCATTTATATCGCGCCGAGCAGTTCGTTCTATTCTCATACATATTGCTCCCATTTCAGGATTTTTTTCAGATAAATGAACTAATCTTTCTAACCAACACGGAGATAATTTAGGGCTAAGCAAATCATCTTGGGTAAATACTACCAATTTAAAATCTCCTTTACTTTTAGCGAACTCAAAACCTTTTTTAAATCCATAAGATAATCCTTTGTTTTCTTCGGTACTTATAAAATCATCTATATAACCAAATGCCTTAAATTGTTGTAAAGTTCTTATTGTATCAATATCAGTAATATCATTATTAACCACATAAAGTCTATGATAAATTTTAGTATTATCATAAATATTCTTAATAACTTTCTTTAAAAGATGAAGTCTTCTATATGTTACTAAAATAACTGGTACTGGTTGTATATCTTTATTATTCATATAAAACGTTTTTTAACATTTGATAAATAGCATGTCTATTATGTACTCTCCATATTCGTCTAAATTGTAAATCGTTTTTATTATTATCTAATTGATTAATAATACTTTTAGCTAAATCATTAACTGGCTTATCATCTCTACCAGAATAATGTAAATTTCTTGAAGATGTGAATGGATATTTTAAAACAGAATTTTCATCAGCAAAATCAAACAGTAATGGCAAGTCTTCATTTAAAACTAATAGATTTTTAGTCATTGATGCTTCTAATAACACATTACTACAAACCTCTGCGACTGTTGGAAATACAAATAGATTTGAAATCTGTAATAATTCTGAAACAACCTTATTCGGAACTTCACTATGTATAATGTGTTCTTCATTAGAAAGTGTACTAGTAAAAACAATATCTTTATCTGTTAATCCTAAAGATTTAGCATAATCTTGTTTACTTTTAATTTCATCTAATCTACGTCTACCATTAGAATTACATATTATTAATGCAACTTTTTTTCCACATTTTTTAAGTTCAGCAAATACTTTTATTACCGAATTAAGACCCTTAGAATCCATCCTAGTAGTACAAATTGGATATGTTTGAATAATCTCTTTATCATAAAGTTTCATTTTATCAGCAATATATTTAGTTATTGGATTCCATTGAAATAATAATGCTGGATCCTTCTCATTAAATATAACTCTAACTTTATCTGAATTAACATTAATTCTTTCTGCGAAAACTCCAACGTCAGCATAATTCATGTATACATATCTAGTGTTATCCATTTTAAAATCTATTGGTCTACCAATACCAGAACGTGCCCAATGAAGCCATTTAATGTCTATTCCACACTCTTTTATAGCCTCTCTATACGTTATACAGTCGTCTATAAAGAAATCATGAGTAATAACTATATCAAAATTATCTGTTAATTCTGACTTTAATATATTTTTAATCTTTTCTTTTGCTTCATTATCTACTACGTTCTTTATTCTTTTAAACTTTGGCATTATTGGTTTCATTGTACATCCAACATCTAATTTACTACCCTCTTGTACAAAAAATACCACTTCATGCCCATACTCCATTAATAGTTTTATTTGATTCTTTACAGCTTTTCCGGGAGAATAAGAATCAGGTGCTCTATTAAAATGAGTAATTATAGCAATTTTAAGTGGTTTAACTTTTTCATTTATTATTTTTGGTATTATAACTGGAACTAATTGTGGAAATTTTACTCCTAAACCGCGTACGCAAACGTCTAGAGATGGAACTATATCATCATTAGAAAATTGTTTTCTAAAAACATAATGCTTTAAATCATTTTCTATTTTATTTGTATCTCTTGATGTTATTGTTATAAAATAACTGCCAAGAGACTCCACGCTGCTTATTACATCGCTTAGTTTTATATTCTTCATATTTTCATCTAATTAATTTTTTATTTCTTCTTTGATCCAAATGCTTTTTTTAAAGCAGTCATACCATCTTGAAAGTAAAATCCGATAACAATACCAGCAATACCAACTAAATAATTTACTGCTAAAGTATTACCAACGATGGCTGCATAAATAGCACCACCAACTACTAATACTGCAATAACAGATTGTGTAATCTCTTTAATCATATATTTATTATTAATTAATAATTCTATTAAACCAAGCAAAAGTTCCATGTAATTTATATTCAGCTAAACTATCAACTTCTTCATATTCTCCAAAAAAAGCATCTAGTGATTCCATATCGACCACCATTGACTTAGTTTTATGTTCTTCATTAACAAGATAGATATTTGTACTATTTTTTTCTTTTTTAAATGTCATATTTTCTTCTTTATTTTTTTTATCAATTAAAACCCATGGATTAAATATAAATCTATTACTATTATCAAACCATTCTTCTCCTAACCATTGCCATCCATTCTCTCCAATATTCCCCCATGAATTAATAAATCCGACTTGTTTCTTTCCATCTTTTATTCTAAATTTACCAAAATATAAAGCATGTCCCCATAAATCTTTTTGTGGAGTTTCTAATGTTGGAGGAGATGGATATATATTATTCCACGTTCCATTATTTACTCCCTCAACTCCAGCAACAACACCATTACCATCCTTTATTGCTCTAGCAAAAATATCAATTCCTATTCCTTGAATTAATCTATATTCTTTAGCTTGTAATATTTTAGCAAGTTTTTCTATTTCTGGTGTAATCCATGTTTTATTAATCATGAATTCTTCGTCTGTTGTTCCGTTATCTTTATATGATTTTACTATAGTTTCAAAAACAGAGCCCCAGTCAACTAAATGAGCGGCTCCATCGCGTAAAAATGCTCCCTTACCATATCCGAGAGTAATTTGAGAATAAACAGCCTTAGCAGAATGTTCATCCCATTTTGTTGTTTCTATAAAATTAAGGACAGCACTATATTTAGAATAAGCTTGCCCTACGCATGATGATGAAGAATGTTGATTATTAGGATTTAATGAAATACCAATAATTTTTTCTATATCATAACCTTCTTCCCATTCATTAGTTGTAATTACTTCTCCGGCACCTAGTGTTTTTTCATATATATAATCTCGTTTATCATGTCTGTCTCTAACTGCACCAGATTTTATATTATTTATATCCATATAATTTATAAATTTTTATATTCCTTATGAATAAGCTAATAATAAAGTTATTCCTATTCCTATAGCAGTAACTATAGCATATTTTAACCAATCGTAATTTCTAGATGATATTTGTTTTTCTAAATCTTTTAAATCTTCCTCTGTTGACTTAATAGCATATTTTTCGTCAGCTTTATTTATAAAATCGTTTAGAGTTTTCTCTATTCTATTTAATGTTTGTGACATAAAATTTTGATCTTTTTTTAGTTCAGCAATACAAACCTCTTCGGATTTTCTATTACCATTTTTATTAATACTATCCATATCTTTAAAATTTTTTTATTATTTTTTATATTTTTATGTTAGTGAAGGGGGAATTAACCCCCCTCTTATAACATATCATTAACCTAACAATGAGGTTGAACTTGATGTACTAGATGAACTAGAACTTGACGTACTAGACGAGCTAGAACTAGAGGTACTAGATGAAGTTGAACTAGAAGTTGAACTTGTTGAACTTGATGTAGAACTTGAAGTCGAACTTGAACTAGAACTTGAAGTACTAGATGAAGTCGAACTTGAACTAGAACTTGAAGTACTAGATGAAGTCGAACTAGAAGTTGAACTAGATGTACTAGATGAAGTTGAACTAGAAGTTGAACTTGTTGAACTAGAAGTACTAGAACTTGTAGAACTAGAAGTTGAACTTGTTGAACTTGAAGTAGAACTTGACGTACTAGATGAGGTTGAACTTGTTGAACTAGAAGTACTAGAACTTGTAGAACTAGAAGTTGAACTTGTAGTCGTAGAACTTGATGTACTAGATGAAGTTGAACTAGAGGTACTAGATGAGGTTGAACTAGATGTAGAAGATGTAGAAGAATAAAATTCTGCACTACCTCTTACATGTTTTCTAACTTCGTCTATCCATATCCAACTAACATCCATATTATCACTATTACCATTATAAATATATAATGGTAAAGTTAACGCTCTTGGAACTTTGTCATAATGAGTAGCTACTTTTCTTTTTAAACTTCCATTACCAATCCAAAATTCTACTCTATCTATTCTCCATTTAATTTCAAATGATGTAGGAGTATTAGTCCATGTAGTATCCCATGTAATGGTATTAGATTCTGCAACAGCACTATCATCGTTATAAGATCTTGTATAAAGACTTGTACCACTGATAAAGAAATACGCGGCATTTCGATTACCCATAGCTCTGGTATAAATACCAATGATACGAGAATCTCCGCCTGTCGGAACTGTAGGAACTTGAGTTCTAAACTCAAAATTTCCATACATAAAAAAGTCAGTCGTATTTACAGTAACGGCATTAAGTCTTATTTTCCCACCAGCAATTGATGGTTTTTTAAGTGTTATGTTCTTAAAATAATCATCACTGGCACCAAATATTGTTGGGTCATAGAGAAAGTGGTATTGCATATCCACCAATCTTGTATCTGCCATATTTTTTTGATTTATTTATTATTTATTATTTTCTTTACTATCAGTTATTTTAGTTTTTTTGTTTTCAACTTTTAAATCATCTTTAGTTGTTAAATTTTCATTAACATCATCATCTGATTTAATTGTTTCCGTTTCTTTAACTTTTTCAACTTTATCAATCTTTTTTGAGACTGATGGCTTATCTTCTTTTTTATTATCAGATAAACTCTTCATTAATTCTACAGCCATTTTTGGTGCCATTTCTAACGCCATTTTTTGTGCCATATCACTAATTGCTTTTTGTTGATCTTTAGTAAACGGACTTGCCTTAGCACCAATACTTTTACCAACACCGCCATATTTTATTTCAGTAATTGTATGTTCTGGTTCTACATTACTTCTTGTAGATAAAAATGGATCTACCATATTTTCATCTTCAGCAAGAATAAAATCTGTTTGAAATGCTTGATGATTTTTCATCATTTCACATAATTTTGGATCGTCTACTTTAGCGATTCCATTTTCAAACTTAACATAAACGCCAGAAACAGAATTTCTACCAGTAATTGGTTCGGCTGGTTGTCCGTGTTTTAAAACAACACGATAGTTTGCTTGTTTAGATATAAACTTCATATTTTTTTATTCATAAATTAATTAATTCTCAAACAGGGGGAAGTTTCCTTCCCCCTGAATAAGCTATTCTCTAAAACCTGTAACAGTTAAAAAGTTACTTGTTGAATCTGTAAGAGTTGCAGCATCCTTGATAATAACAACTAAATCATTTCCATAATCAGCTGTAATGTATCCTAGACCACTTGCCCAATTCTTAGTAGTGTCTGAATTATCTACATTTAACATCTTAAGACGTTGTGTTTCACTATTGCCAACAGGATTTGTTTCATAAACTTGAAAGTTATCCATAGCAGCAGTTCCAACATCTAATAGATATTGAATTTCTTGTAAGATTACTCTATGAGAACCTTTAGGCTTTTCAGCACCAACGGCACGATCATAAGTTAATCTATACGCGAATTGTAGAGTAACACTAGTATCTGCGTGTACTTCGTAATAGTTTACACCATCAACAGCAGTTGTTGAAAGAGAACCAGTATCTACTCCTAATTCAGAACTATCAGTAGCAAGGCTTCTTAAACAATCCATAACTTTAGCTTCCCAAAGGTCACTAGCGTTAATTCTGTCTACAACTTCACCTACTGTGTCGTCTGTTGAGTAAGTACAGGTAACTGTTGAAGAAGTTCCAGCAGAATCTGTAGCAATTAATACAAGAGCAGTAGCAGCGGTATTAGTAACAGATGTTACTGATCCACCACCAACGTATTTAATACGTATGGCAACTGGAGTATCACTTGTTATTTGTCCTACAACACCTTTTCTATTCATTAATTGGTATTCGTATCTGTTCATACTTTTTTTATTTTAGTTTCTTAGCTTTAATTACTAAGCGGTTAATTATCCGTAACCTTTTCGGACTAGGAGATAAAACCCCTAGAAGGGAGCTAAATTTTAATTCTCTGCTCCCCACTAAAGAATTTCTAAACGTTTAATTACTAGGCAGTAACACCTTTTAATAAAGCACATTTAGGAGCTTGTATTCTTTGTAATCCACATTCAGTTTTATATTGATCGATTTGACCATCAACATCATTAGCTTGAACGTTTGTTTCTAATTTAGTATCACGATTATTCATGAATCTATATTTGAAACATTCCATATCTAGTAAGAATCCATATCCAGCATAATCTTCTATAAATAGAGGATTGTGAATAATATTAATTCTACCAAAAGCTGTAACATATTCTCCGATTTGCATACCATAAGACTTAGCTAATGGTTTCATTTGGATTTGACCTCGAGCAATTTCATTAATGGCTTGTAAAACAACACCACCGCAGAAAAATGTTTTTGTATCATTTCCATAAGTAAATCCTTCTCTTAAGAATGTGTTAAAATCAGGAGCAGTTAAAACACCACCTTGATTTTGAACATAAGATCCTCCACCTTCGATGAATTCTAATACACCACCAGTAGCTCTTAATGGATGACTGTTAGTTCCACTTGTAGAGTATTTCTTTTGACCCCACCATATAGCTCTTTCGATATCAAGAGCATGTTCAGTTCCTTTCTTAGCTCTAAGATATGGTAAATCTTTTCCACCATATAAATCAGCTTCTTTTTCAGTACCAGAAACAGCAATAGTAGTCTTAAAAATTTGAGTATAATTACTCTCTTTTGTAGAACGTGTAGTATTAACATTTCTTGCACCAGCATTTTCTTCATTTACATTACCAATAAGGTACATACCATCACTATCAACACCAGCAGCAGCAGCCGTAGAACCGAATCCACGTAGATGTAACTGAATAGTTGTAGCAGCAACAGTACCAACTACCATACATTCGCCAGTTCTAGCATTCTTTACAATATCACCAGCAGTGAAAATGTAACCTGAATTAGCACCAGCTCCTGTTAAAGTAGGAGTTTGGTCAGCGGCAGTTGTATAAGTACCACTAACTCTTGCGTAACGTCCACCATAAAAATCTTCAAACCAACTAAATTCAGGATTTCCAGTTGCTTGTTTAAGCATACTAGATCCTGACCAAGCTTTTCCATCCCAAACTTTACCAACGTTAGTTAATAATGTTACAAGTGGATGCTTGTTAGGTTCTAAAAGAAAGATTTTATCGACAGCGTTAACTATTAACCGACCTTCTGCGTTAGAAACTGCTGTAGTTCTTGGAGCTGCAGCAACTGTTCCTTCGTCATGTGTAGGTTCGGTGTAATAAGGGAAATTAGACATATTTGTATTTCTTATTTAATTTTAATTAGATATCTGTCCAGTTTTCCCACAAAATATTAAAATACGTTTGGATTTGATTTTCCTCCTATAAGTTCATCAACAATACTTTTATCATTAGTAACGGTTGTTCCTTGAGAACCACCACCAGAAGCATTAGACGCCATTTTTTTAGCATCTTCTCCTTTTGATTCATCAGATAATTCCTCAGCCTTTTTTTGTAAGGCAATACCCTTAACAACACTATAAGCAATTTTAATGTCATCCTGATTAGGATTTTCATCTAGCCACTTATAAATATCGTTAGCATATTCGGGGAAATCTTTTGTATCTTTAATAAAAATATCAATTTTATTACTATAATCTTTTTTTTCTTCCGCTTCCTTAGATGCTCTTTTAACATCTTTAGTAATATCTTCTCCTAGTTTTTTAACATCAGCACTAACTCTTTCAGTGATTTTTTGTTCAATTTCTTCGGGAGATAATTCCTTATACTTTTTTTCTCCAACTTCTTTTTTAATTTCTTTGTGAGCTTCTGTAACAGTTTTAGCGTCTTGAATAGAAATTTTACCATTAATGGCAGCCTTTGCTAAGCTAGTATCGACTTTTCCATCAATGATAGCTTGTATTAACTCAGGTTGTGTATCAAGTTTATCAAGTAGGGGAGAAATTTCTTTAAAGAATTTTCTATAATCTCCTAGCTCTTCGCCTTGAGTACCTAATTTTTCTTCTAACGCTTTGTAACTTTTTTGTAGTGCTGATTCTTCAACACTTTTTTCTTCATCTGTTGCTGTCCCTTTAAATCCAGATTTATCTTTACTTCCAGCGATAATATCATCTACTGGTGGTTTAGGATCTGCAATTAGATTAGAATTATCCATCCCCGATGCCTCAGTTCCGGGTTCTATTTTTTTTTCTTCAGACATATTTTTTCTTCATAATTAATTAATAAAACTCGACTTTTATTCTTCATCAGACTTATCATCTTCTGAAGTATTGTTCTTAGCAAACCTTCTATCAGTAAGCATTTTGGTTATCTTCTCTAAGTTAACCTCACCTTTCTTTAGTTTTTTTTCAGGATGATTAGCTAAAGCATCCATGATTTTGCTAGTTTGCTTTTGATTCATTTTTTTTAAATTCATATATTTTTTTATTACTTCATATATTAATTATTTATAATTATTTAATCTTTTCTTTATAGACTTTCTTTTCCTAGATTTAAGCATATCTTTAATTCTTCCTTCAGATTCAGATGTAGCAGTTGTTCTAACAGTATTATCATGTATTGGTTCATTATATGACATAAATTTATTTATAATATTTTATTTATACTGATATTATAGCACAAGTAACAATATATTAACTAATAAAACACGATTATTCTGGTGTATTATTATTTTCTATTTTATTTAATCTGTCAATTTCAGCTTTAATTGTACTTTCTAAAAAATTTAATGCTAATAATTGTCCTTGAGCTCTAGCAACTAAAGTCGGCTCTTTAAATGGATCTATAGTTTTTAACCCACTCTCTATAGTTAACTTCCAACCATTAGTAATTGATACTAATGCTGGCCAATATTTACTTCTTGATAATTCAACTAACATTGTAGTAATTTCATTAATACTCATGTCATTAGTATCATTATTTGTTTTATTCTCTACTGGCTTTACTGGCTTTTCTTTTTTGATTTTACTTTTTTCCTTCATAATTGTTTTTTTGTTCATATATTTATTATTTATTATTTATTTTTCTTCCATTGTTCTAATCTTGTTTTAATAACTTGATTTTGTGTTCTTAACGCTTCTTTATTGTATTTACGTGGAGTATCTTTAGATACTTTTGGATAACTTTTATCACTCATTGCCATATCTGGTCTATTCTTCATGAAAATTTCTTCACCTTCTTTAGTTGCTTTTTTAATAATTTCTTTTTTTTCTTGTTTATTAGCCTTACGATTTTTTAATTTGTCCTTAATCATTTGTATAATACCTTTTGACATATTATTTTTATTAGTTAATTAACGTTGTATATTATTTGCTCTATTTTGTATTTGTGCAGCAGGGCCATTAGGTGCTTTTGTTGGAACATTAGTATTAACTTTACCTCCACGATTCATTCCTCTTGTATTAGTAGTAGGTAATGGAATATTCTTAACTGTTGGTGGTACACCAGATTCTAATAAATTTATTGGTGATTTTGCTTCAGCAAATTGACTTTGACTAGATGGAACTTCACCTAATAATGCTAATGCCTTTTTAGCTACATCTTCTGGTATTTGTCCACCAGCTATTTTTTCTGATAAGCCACTCTCACCAGTTGGTACTTCTCCATTTTCTTCTCCTGGTAATGGTATTCCTGTTGGTGCTTCTTCTGAAACAGTTAATGAATCAATATCCCAATTCCAATCATATAAAACTTTAGAAGTAAGTTTTTGAGGATCAATAAATGGTAACCCAATAAGAAGTTGAAATAAATCCATATCTTGTTTCTTCTTAACTTCATTTTGTCCAGTAATAGATGGTAATACAGTTGCTTTATAATCAAACTCTCCCATTAAATCATCTTTTTCAATTAATGGAAATTCTATTGCTCCATTATCTCCAAATATTCTAATGTTAAATTTCTTAGTAAAGAATTGTCTATGCATTGAAATCCAATATCTTTCTAATGTAGAGAATGCTTCTCCAAGATGATTAACAAACAATCTAACTCTTTCTAATGTTGATTCTCTTAAATGTCTAGTTTCTGTAGCACTTCCAGAACTACCACCAACACCCATAGATGAATCATCAACACCAATACCATATCTCATGTCAGCTTTTATTAATTCTTCTTCCTTATAAGCACTAGCTTTAATATCACTAAATTCTACCGGCTTAACACCATTAGGGTCAGTTGAATAAACTATACCAAATGGTCTTGTTACTAATTCTTCTTTATTAATATTGGCTAAAGGATTAACAATCCACATCTTATGAATATTTAATGTCATAGCATCAAGTCTTTGGTTTTTAACCATATTCAACATTTTACCAGGATTCTCTAATATAAGTGATACTCCATAACCTTCAAATTCATTAGGTAGTTTTAAATACTGAACTGAAATGAATGGAGCTTCTTTGAAATCATATGGACATGGCATTTCTCCTCCTTTAAGAATTGGAACATCATTAACCATAACAGCATATTTATCTTCAAATGGTCTCCACCATTCGAATACTTCATGCATTTTTAAATCAGGACTATTATCCGCGCTTTCATAATTATCACTAGACATTCCACCACTTATATTATTAGTCCCCTTAGAAATACTTTCTTGTGTATATTTAACTTCATTTCTAATAGAAGCATAATTTGTTAAATCACCACTCTTTTTGACAGCCATATCCAATCTTTTTTTATCAAACATTGGATAACGTCTTTCAATAGTAGCTCTATTTAAAACTTTTCTTCTAAACCAATATTGTTTATCTTCAGCAGCAATATTATGCCAATCATACCATAAATCATAGTTATCAACATTTTCAACATATGGAGCATCATAGAATGTTTGAGTTTTATCTTTCCATTCTGCTTTTTTAGTATTTATATTAGTTCCTTGGAAAAACTTATGAGTTCTAACGTCTTTCTTCCAATAAACTTGTGCGTGTCCTGTGCCATAAATTAAGGCAGCATCAACAAACATCTCTGCCATAGAGTCAGCTTTAGATACTTCCCAATCATAATCTAATAAATTTTGTACTTTACTAGATTTTGGTTGATCATCTTCAGTTCTTCCTTGTACACCTAAATCTGGTCTAGCATCTAAAATACGTGGTTTTAATGTTTCTATTACAGCATGAGCATATGGAACAAAAACATTAGCCTGCCAAGAATTTATTTCTTTAGCTCTATCTCTTGTATCACAAATATAAATTTTATAAGACCTATCAAGTCTTGGTTTAAGAATAGCTTTAAAATAATTTCTAGAATCATCTAGTTGTAATGGATATTTTCTCATCATTTCAATTTCTCCTTTAGAGAAATCTTCAGGTCTGTAATCTTTTTCTGTACTCATATATTTTTAAATATTAATTAATATGCGAAACTCTTTGGTAAATGGTCTTGATAATTTAATTGATCTAATTTTTTATCATATAATACTTTGAATCCTTGCAAACAAATTCCAGTAGCAAAAATTGTATCATCATGGAATCCAGCTTGTGGAACCATATTTCCAGCATCATCATAAACGAATATTGACATTTCATCTAATGTTATTTTACTATGAATTGTTATTTCACCATCTCTTGCCATTTGTATAAAATCATCAATCAATAATGGTCTTGTTACCTTACTTGTTTTCCATCCCATCTTATCAGTAGTTGTTTGACTTAAAGCTTCATGTTTTGCTTGTCTGAAATACATTGATGGATAAAGCAATTGTTTTAAAATTGTTATTGTTGTTAAACCATGATTATTAACTTCTGGAACCATTAAGGCATTATTATATTCTCTACCTTTTTTATTAAGTATTTCTCCAAATCTATCAGGAGAAACTAATCCTCTCCACATAGCAACTTCTTCACCAGTTTTTCTATCAAGAATAGCAGCTACTGAATAATCTCCTCCTTGAACACCTTCTGAAATATCAGCTCCACAAACATATAATCCATCTTTTTCTGGTTCTCTATATATTGTCCAATTATCTTGTTTATAAACAGTAAAATCTTCTTTACCTTTTTCTCTTCTAATATCACCAACTTCAAGTATATTTTTTCTTTGTTTTTTTACTATATCACCATCAAATACTGATCTACCAGATGCAAGGAATTCAAGTCCATATTCTTGAGCAAACATTTGTGGACCTTTACCTTTCTTCTTAATATCCATTTCTGCTTGTGTATACTCCCACCACCAACCATATTTTTTCTTAGTATACTCACTATCTATCATCCACATTCTATGATACAAATTACCAACACCACGAGGAGTTGACTCAATAACTATCATTCCTTCTTTAGGTACACATTCTTCAAGTCCAGCCATTTTTTCTTCTGCTTTATCCCATGATGAAAGCTCGGTAACAAGAAGATAGTTAATCATTAAACCACGACCAACGTTTTCACTACTAGGTAAAACAATAATCTTTGAATCTATTTTAGGAAAACTAATTTCTGACCTAGAGTTATATTGTAATGTTGGTCTTAAAGCTTCTGGAGTTGTTTTATGTAATGTTTTAATTTTATCTAATAATTCTGATACAATTTTTTGGTTATATCCTACTAAAACAGTTGTAACACCAGGATTCATAATTGTCTTATGATAAAAATATCCAACTACAGCAGTACTGAAACCTAATTGTCTAGCTTTCAAAATCATCACTCTATTGTGATATTTCAAAGTATTAAACAAATCTTTTTGAGCTTCTTTTAAAACGAACGGAGCAATTCCACCTTTTTTAATTTTAATTTTTGTATAATTTTCAAGATAGAATTTAACATCTTTAAGTTTTGATAATTGAGTATTCATATTTTATTTTTCGTTTTCATTTTCATACAAACTCTTTCCTAGTTCATTCTCTTCTTCTTGTTTTCTCCTTTCTGCTTCTGGTGCTTTTGGAATAACAACTTCATAATCAGCATTAATAATTTGTTTATCTTTAGATTTATCAATAGCTTTAACAGTTTCTCTAACAACATCTTCCCATGAATTTCTACTTTCTTTTTCTATATCACTATAATTATCTAAGCCTAATGATTTAAGTAATACTTGCCATCCTTTAAGTTTGATAGCACCAGATTCATTTTCATCTGTACATACATCTTTAATTCCTTTAACAATGCTATCAAGGTCTATTTCATTTCTTAGTAATGCCTCATGATATTCTTTTCTAATAGCTATCTTATCTAACGTTCTATAAACCTCAGCAACAGTTTTAACTCCAATCATTTTCTTAAGTTCATTAACATCAGTAGTAACCTGTAATGCTTTTAGTAATAAATTTTGTTGAAAAAGATTTTGACCATGATAGTTATATTTGCCTTTTAAAAAGATAACTGGTTTTAATTGTTTTTTATTTTTTTCTTTCATAATATTTATATCTTATAAATGGTGCTTTTGTTTGACCGGAATAAGCTATAGAAAAATAATTCTCATCATTAAGTTCATCAGTCTTTGATAAAGCATAGTTAATAACATAATCAACGAATTTTGTATATCTCATTCTTTTCTTTTCACCAATTTTCAATAAATCTAATCGCTCTGGCATTTGATAAACAAGAAATAAACATTCAAAATTCATATAAGAGTATGGGTATTTAAAACGTTTTTTTAAAGGATTGAGTGAATAAAAATTTGGAAAAAAATCTTCAAAATAACTAATTACAGATGAACTTAATTGATTACAACTAATAGACTTATTATCATAACCAACATAATGTCTCATGTATATTCCGTAAGAACGATCTAATACAATACCATTATTCTTAGATTTCATACGTTGAACACCATTATAACAAAAATGATGTACTAACCAATCATTCTTCAATAACATATTAAATGTATTAGATTGATATTGTCTTAATACTATTCTCAATGTTTTTCTATATTTAAGTTCATCAAAATCTAAAACAGTTGATACTTTCCAAATTTTACATCTATTTAAAAATCTAGAAGAAGTATAAACATCTTCGTATTTTTTTTTATATTCCTTCATATTATTATATATAATTAAGAGAAGTCAAAGAATGGTGTTAATTATTTTACTTCTTTAACAAGTGGTCCATTAACTGGTTCACAGGTTGGATCTACTGGACGAATGACTCTAACAAGTTCATATGAAACAATATCATTTTTAATTTTGTTCCAAGTTTCCTTGCAGTAAGGTCCGTCAGCTAAATCGTTTCCTCGTCTCCAGTCTTCTCCAGCTCTAGGCTTTCTAGTAGACACTCCGCCCCCTAAATACCCATTATCAATAGGAGCATTGCTCTCACCAATAATTCTATCATTAACATCTCTTTGAACAATGTGTTCGCTAAATTCATGTGGTCGTCTCACACTAACGCTATATTCATTTTCCTTAGTAAAGAAACTAACCCTTACACTTTCTTTATAGTCCTTTAGTAGAATAAATTTTTCTACTTGAGCATATCGACTAATCTCTCTAAGCCACACTAAAAATTCTGGGAATCTGGCTTCTAGTACTTCTAACGGTTTATCAATCATATTTTTTTATACCGTTCTTGACTTCTCTTAGCTATATATAATTATCTTGGCATCATTGTTTCTTGACCCAAATTTTTATATTTATCCATTAATCCTTCGTTTCCAATTGGTTGTGTTGGAGCTGTACTAGTATTAGGCATAGCTTCAGGTAATCCAGTAGTAGGTGGTGTTGCTGGTATAGTATTAGCGTTATTTTCTGGTTCTTTAATTAAATCATTGAATGTTAATTCAAATAACTTTAATAAATCTGGTTGTGTCTTCTCTAATTCTGATAAAAATTTATTAATAGAATTTAAGTCTGATGGATCCACGCCAAAATTCTCCAAGATTTTAAATAGTTCTTGGATTATTTTACCTTTCATTTCGTTTATTTTGTTCTTACTAATAACTTCTTGACTATTAATAGCTCCTTCTCTGTTATTTAAATCATCTAAACTTCCTTCAAGTTCTGTTTTTCTTTCAGAAGATTTTACTTTTGATACTAAATTCTTAGATTTATTCATTGGTTTATCCATATTTTTAAAAATTTTATATTAAACTATGTATAGAAAGTTATAATTTATATCATTCTATATAACATTATAGCATAAGTAACACCGTTTTGTCGCTAAAAAAACAAAAAAGCTTCAAAAGTGAAGCTTATTTACTCTCTAACAACTTACGCTAAACGTTATTTATTAATTAATTATCTTCTTGGTGTTTCACAATACTCATTAGGGAACGCTTTTGGTGAACTAATATATGTAACCTTATTAAAAGTTATCCCTTGTTTTTCAAGCTCTTTTCTTGTGTTATAAAATATCTCAAACACTGTTAAAGAACTATTATCTTTATTAAATGAAGAATTGATTACCTCAGAATGTTTAATTTCTCCCCATCCAGTACCAACTTGTTGTGATTTAAAACAACAATTTACTTGTGATGCTGATGATTTTAATGCTGATAATGAACAAGAAGCAGTTGTTATACTAGAACATGAATCTATATTAGTAGTAATATTACTAATACTACCATTATACCACATTGGAACTTCTCTATATATAGGTTCTATTTCTGTTATTCTTTTTATAAAATTTCTTTCTTCATTTTGTTCTTTATATATAGCAACTCCAATAACACCTTGGTTACCATTCTTTCCGACTCTTCTCGCATAAGAGTCTTTCGTGTTTGAGAAATAAAACTCAGCCACCTCTTTATCGTTTTTTCTCCATCCATCAATAGTAATTGAAGAATGGCTATTAATAATATATCCCGTAGAATTATAATCTGCTAACTTTCCATTAATGACTGAAATGCCATCAACAGTAGGAATAGCAATTATTTTTTCCCATGAATTATTATTGATTTTAATTGAATACTTAGTACCTTTTCTTCCTTCAATATACATTTTATCTTTTTGTAAGTATTCTTGTACTCTCTTTCCGTTGATTAATATATCAACTTCGTAATTATTTTTTAGCATAGATTTTGTGGGACTTCTGCGTCACGTAGACGACTTCTGCCCGTTATGCTTAGCGTAAATTGTTAAAGAATATTGTTTGTGGCAGGACTGGGAATCGAACCCAGGACTACGGCTTATGAGACCGTCGAGATGCCTCTTCTCCATCCCGCTATTATAAATTTTTAACCTTATCTTTTAATTTGTAATCAACTTCAAATCTAAGAGTATTTGTAGCTGGTACATCTATTTTACCACCAGTATTAATATTATGAACACTTCTTGCCTTAAATGGTTTAATTTTATATATTCCCCAATCAGGCATTTCAACTTTTTTATTATTCTTTAATGTTTTATATAAAGTTCTTACTAAAGCATAATAAAATTGTCTAACAACTTTAACATCTGTAATACCAATTTCAATAGCTAAATTATTAAAAAAATTATTTTCATTATTATCTTTATTCATATAATTCATTTAAACTTGCAGTCAACTTATAATATTAGTTTATTATTGTTTATAAGCTTCTAATTGTGGATTTCTTAATTCATCAGTATATCTAAATGGAACACTTGATCTTGAATTATTATGAGTAATATCATTGTTATCAATTAACCAAAATAACCAAGAGGCTATTCTAAAATCCATATTGTCTCCATTATAAATAGTTGCTTTAATTAAATCTTTTACGCTTTTATTTTGTTTTTCATCAACTATAACTGCGTCTATTATAGTTAATATTTCACCTAACTTATGTTGCTTATATTCATATATTTCGCTATATATAGCATTCCATAATGTTGCTACGTCTTTATTGACTTCATTTTCTTTGAACATGACTTTTTTATTTATAGAACCTAATCTACCTGTTTTAGGACCTTTTCCTTTAGGACCTGTTTGATCTTTGTTTGGCATAACTTTACTTGACTAAATTTAACTTGACTGCAAATTTAAAAGAACTAAATATATGGTAGCAAGGGAATCGAACCCTTATAAACCATTACTACCTAATGGCATCTAAACCATTACTTCGGCATACACCGGGATTATTATTGCGTTTGAGGACCATCTAATAGAAATTCCTCTAATTGTTCTTTAGTGTTGTTTTTATAACCGTATATTTTATGAAATTCTATATGCGATTTTTTTAATAAAGTAATACCGTTATCTATGGCAAATCTTAAATCTGAAAATATAGAAAAATTATTAATATGATGTGCTTGTAATTCTCCCCCACTAATCCCTGTTTTTTGGCAAGTAAAATTATCTCTAGTAAATACTGCATTACGCCATAAATCATACTCAATGCTATGTCTTATTGTATCATTTATTGGCGTTATACCACCTTTCCAATTATTATTTTTATCTCCTAGCTTAGACTGATGCATTTTATACTTAGTAGTTTGCGTTTGTTTTTTACCAAGCATACCACGAGGATTTTTATTACCTAAATTGGCTTTGCTTAGTTTATCTCTAGTAGCTTGTAAAACAATTTTTCCTCTGTGTGCGTTTCCTACTTTATCTTTAGTAGCTTGCGTTTGAATGCGACCTAAAGAATTAGTATTACCAAAACGAGCCATATTAGGATTTTTCTTTCCCTTGATACGTGACATATAATTTATTTTTTACATATAAAGCAATCGATACCTTTATAGCCCATTTTATTTTTTAAAATCTGAAGTCAACTTAATGTTTTTATTTTAATTAATTAAGCTCCTAATGCTTCTTTGGCAGTAATAATTTCTGGATCAATACCATTTGTATAAAATCCATTCATTGTTCTCTCTATTCTTTGTTTATCGAACATTAAATCTCCTAACGCTTCAAACTCGTGCATAAACTCTCCTCTAACTAAGTCTTTAACACATTTATTCTGATTACTATCTGTTATTGACGCATCGATAATCGTCAATATTCTTCCAGTTAAACTTCTTAAATTAGCTTGAATAAATTGAAAATCTACTAATTTATCTCCATTATAATCATTCGTATCTTTTCCATCTGTAATAATTTTACAAGGATAAGATAAAGTATCTTTATCATCTTTACAAGTTAAATATTTTTTATATAACAACATAACATTTTGACATAACATAACATAACTTGACTTCAGGTTTTAAGGAACAATTTTTACTATTATCAATTAATTAACTTAACCCCCAACATTTAGTTATCCAGATACTAATATTTCTTTTAAGGATATAAATATTAGCTTCTTCCAGTTTCTTTACTCTATGAGCTGGGGGTTAGACTTTGTATATTACAACAAGTCTTAATATAGAGTTTCTATACGCTGGAAGTTAAATCAATTAATCTTCTATCCCACCATTATAAATAATGATGGACTGTTTTCCTGTCACCAACTTACGCTGATGGGATAGAAGATTACATATCTTCTTCTTTATCGTGCTTTTTTTTCTTTTTGAACTGAAATTCTTTATAAATCTTTTTTTGTTCTCTAGAACTAATACCTTTATCATTACCCATTAAGGTTATTACTTTATTTCTTTTAGGAGACTGATACTTAATATATTTATCTGGAGTTTTTCCTCTCCACTTTCCTGTTTTCGCTACAGTTCTATTAAATTGTTTTTTACACTCTGGCTCGCTACTTTGTTTTTTACCGTTTGGCATACATATTATAATAAATCATTATCTTTAAAAATTTGAAACCACGCTCGAGAATATAGCTCTACTTTACTTTCTGATAGTCCAGGGTCAATGTGATGAAAAATCTCATGAAGTAATGTAAGAATAATCAAATCATCACTCATATCTTTATCTATCTTGATATACGGAGCCTTCTGGTCAGATGATCCACAATCACCTTCTAATTCATCACTAGTAACAAATTTTAAATCAACATTAAGACCTCCAATTTTAATTATCCTTTTATTTTCTAATTTCATAAAAAAAATTTTATTTGACAAATCTAACTATTTCTTTTCTTCTTTAGCTCTGAAACTAGCTTGTACTTCTTTAGCTCTTTCAATTTGAGCATTCTTAAGAGTACCAATTACTTCTTCTAGAATAGCTATTAATTCAATACTACCATTAACTTGAGCATTTACGTTTGTTATAATATTACCATCTGTTTCAATAATAATCCTTCTAACAGAACTTTCTTTAGTAGCTTTAGGAATTTCTTTAACATCTTTAGCATTAACATCTTCTTGTATCTCTTTTAATTTTTTATCTTTATTATCATGCTCTGGTAATTCTTTAATAATTTTTTCTAAACAATTTCTACTTATACAAAAAGCATCTTTTGATGGTTTATCTATACAATTATTTGTAAAAATAAGTGATCTTCCATTTAACCAATATCCAGCATATTCACATCCTTCATTCCAATCACCACCAGAAACTCTAATGCTTTCTTTAATTTTATTAACATTATCATCTGTTAATGAAGATATAATTTTTTTTTCTTTAACTTCTTTGCTATTAGCTTCTCCTTTGTTTTCATTTTTCATAATTTTATTTATTATTTATTTAGTATAGTATATTAATTAGCCTGAAATTCTTATCTATTAAGAATAACACATTATCATTATAGCATAAGTTACAATCTTTAGCAATACCTAACATAAACCTACTTTAACTAAGTAAAAAATATGAGAATTTTTTTTGTAGTATGAAAACTATAGATTGCTAGGAGTCCCAAACTAAAGGCTATAAAACACTATGGTTTAGGCTACAAAATTTGGCTGGGATTTTTTTGTCTGAATTTTTTATAGATATAAGGAAGATTTAAAATTGTTCAATTTTCGTACTAGAGTCCCATATAACGGATTCCTAAATAATTTCAACCACCCTAAACGAACCACTCCCCCCTTCAAGCCTAAGCCCACACACGCCACACTATGACGTTTTAACGACTAACTCCACACTATACAGGCTATAGGATATTAGCACACACACGCCACACTATAAGCAAAAGTCTAAACCATATGACACAATAGCAACAGACTACAGACTACAGGCTTAACCTATAGTCTTAAGTCTAATGATAGGAGGATATAAGCCTTTAAGTTATCCACAGGCTACGCTTGACTTTTATATTAATCAAGAGTATAATGATAAATAGATAGCAAGAAGTCAATCAACATTAACGACGGACTATTAGTTATCTTATAACTCTAGCCTCTTGCGTTCTATCACTTGCGACAATTACATGACTTTTAAAAGACTATAGCTTATCGTATAGTTATCGCAATAAAGACGGAACGAATAACAAGGGGCTAAAAGTTTATCTAGTAAATTAAAAGCTTTTAGAGTATATGTTTAGAAAGTTTTGCCTAAATTTAGGAAAATAAGCTGACTTATACATTAACTCTAATTATAACAACGCTTAAAACGGCACACACGCCCCCCTTTTTACCACAAAACACAGAAATAACCCTATTTATTGATAAACAACACTCTAACCACTAAACACCAACACACGCCACACGCCACACGCCACACGCCACACGCCACACGCCACACGCCACACGCCACACTACAAGCTAAACACTATTACACACTACAAGCTAAACACTATTATAAACACCAAACTAATAAGATCAAAAACTAAGCTTTAACTATATGCTATATAATAATACTTATATATATCCTATAAACTTTAAATCTTCTTTACTATCTGATTATAAAAGAACTAGACTATACTTTAAAGGAGAAGAAAGAAAACTATTAATCTTTATTATAGTAATTATAGTTATTAGTCTCCCCTCTATCTTAATATAAATAATAATAAGACTGGAAACTTGGGAACATTTTTAATAAACAAATAACTTAAGAAAAAAGTCAATATAGCTTACTGGATAGATATTAACATTTAAAAAAAAACATATGAAAGTCAAAAAATTACTAGCTTTATTAAAAAATAGCAATCAAGACGCTGATATTATCTTATCATCTGACGCTGAGGGCAATAGCTATGCTAACCTTTACAGCGTAGAGCAAGCACTAAACAATACAAAGCTAGTCTTAACTCCACGACACGAATTTATAGACGGCGAAGAACTAATGACGGAAGAAGAAAAAAAGAAAGTTATTAAAATGCTTGACGCTTTACAAGAAGAAGAAAGAAAGAGAACAGACGAGAAAGTTATTGCTACAATGTAAAAACCATTAACTAACAAATAATAAACTATAGCATTATGAAAACCTACAACGAGCTAAAAACAAAACAAGACAAAGCAGTTAATGATATAATAGAAAAATATCAAGTATTTTTTGCTTTTGGTAATGAACAATTTAAAAAAGGTTGTGAAAAAGTTGGGGCTAGTAAAGACAACAAAGTTGGAAGCATAGGGGCTGGCGGTTATATCTTAATGAAAAATTTTGACGCTTTTATGAAAGCAATGGATGACAATAGCAAGGCTTACAAAAAAGAGTTAAAAGAAGCTAAAGAAACCAAAGAGAAAGCTATTATCTACGAATTAAACAATCATGAAAGCTTTTATAGGGGAAATGTTGAGCCAGTTATTGAATTGTTTGACGGCATTTATACTAAAGAAGAAATAATGAAAGTCTATAAAAAACAATTAATTAAAGAGCGTCAATTTATTAATAAAGAAAACGACGACGCAACACTAATTAACGATTAAAAGTATATGTTTAAAATTATATCAAGGAAGTTATTTATCAATCTATATTTTTTTAATATAGTTATAACAAAACAAAAGCATTATTTAGTATTTAAAAATTTGCCTTATTATGTTTTGATAATTAGATTATTAAACGAAGAACGAACCAATAGACTTATAACTTTTTTAAGTTGGTAATAATATGAAAATTAAAGAATTAATTAATAAATTACAAAAATTAGAAGAAAAACATGGCAATGTTAATGTGAACATTTATGGCTCTTATTCTAAAGAAACGAAGGAAATAAATGACGTTTATTTTGACGAAGATTTAAATGATGTTTATTTTGGCATTTACTTTTAAACTCTTATAAATTGGCTATAATATAAGATTATAGCCAAAAACAAGGCTTTAAACGGCGATCTAAGAGCATTTAAAAACTTAATTAATACTTAACACCTAAACTTATGACTATTGGAAACTTTAAACAAAAAATGACAGCTAAAGCAAAAGCTAAAGGAGGAATATGGGAGAATTTTGGGCAAAAAGAATTAAGAAAGCTAAAAGATAAAGTTATTAATATATCAGATTATACAGACGAAATGAACGCCAAGAGAAATCAAATAAAAGAACTGAATAATTGGGCTAGTAATTTTAATATTAATGACTTATAAATACTTATTACTTGCTAATAAACTAAAAGTCTTTTTTTTGAATTATTACTAAAGACTTAATAATAGATATATCACTAGAGAAAATGGGGAAACTTTAAAACTAATTTTAATATATATGACTAAAAAAGAATATGACGAAGAGCAAACTGATTTATTAGAAAAACAATTATCTAATAATGATTATAAAAACAATTTTACAAGCGACAAAGAAAAAATGAAAGACTTTTATATTCTAACTAAAGAAGAGTTTTTAAAGAGTTATAGTTATTTAACTGAGCGAGAATATAATAATACAATAAAAGCCCGCCTTGACTATCTACGCCAAGAAATTGAAGCGGAAAGAATAAGCACGGGCGAAATAGCAGAATTACAAGGACTAAAACAATACATTGAGCCGTCCAACACTTTATTATTAGAGTGGGCGGGAGTTGAGGAGATAGATAGAGAGAACATGGCAATAGCTATAAACACGCTTAAAGGTTTATTAAGTTGGAGTGATAGGATAGGATCAGACGAAAGAGCCACGATACAATTAGTAATTAATACATTAAATAATAAGCATAACATTAACTAATATGAAATTATACTATCATAAAACAGACGGAGGGGCAGAATATCTTTTTGATACTTTTATTAAGTGGGAACATAATGGAAAAAGTGGAAAAGAGGGAGTTATAAACGATAAAACTAAATATATTATTAGAATTGACGGAGATATAACAAAAGACGCTGAATTAACTATTAAATAATTTAACCTCTCTTATTTGTCATTATTCTAAATAGTGGCAAAAATAGAGCGATTAAAAGGACTTCTAAGCCATTTTAAATGCTTTAGTTAATAGTTAATACCTATTAACAACTTATAAATAGGCGGGAACATTAACAACTATGAATAATAAAAAGACTAACGCACAGCAAAAGACTATTAGAGAAATGGCTAGCAAGAAATTGCTTAACGGAGAACAGAAAAGAGTTTTATATAAACTATTTTCTGCTAAGCTAGACAAAGCTTATTCTTCTATTACCGATCAACTAAACAAAGAAGAAAAAACCTTTATTAAAAATCTAATAGTTAAAGCTAAAAAAGACAAAACTATTGGAAAACTATTTAAAGATATTCTAACAGCGGAAAAGCTTGTTAAAAGAAACGAGACACTGCTAGAAAATAAAGGGTTTAGTATTGGCGGATATAAAGATAATAAAAGTTTAACTATTAATACATATCATGGCGATAATAGAAATAAAGAATTTACTAATTACTATGATAAAAAAGGAATAAAATTAGAAAAGGTCAATGATTTAAAAGCAAAATTACTAAGTGATATTTATTGCTTACCATATACTGCCGAAGAAATGACAGCGTATGTCAATAAAGAAATTACTAAGATAATTAACTCTTAATTATATGGCTATTTTAACAGGACAAGCTAAAAAAATACTTGCCACCATTGACGAGCTAACAATAATAAGCAATTCTCTTAATATTACAGATAAAGAAAAAGTAATATTATATAGAAATAGTCAATCAAGCAGAAAAATTATTTTGCGAAATGCGTATTTGCTACCTGATAAAAATTAAACTTATCAGCTACCACTAAACTTTTTAACGACTTAATGGAGAAAAAATCTATTAACTACTTAAAGACTATTTATAACCTGCCTAAATAGTCTTTTTTTGGTAATAGACAAAAACAATTATTTATAATATATTACTAAAGAAAATGGAGAAAATTTAATAATAATTCAATAATAATATATATATGGAGACAAAACAATTTGAACACAAAAATCTATTTAAAATTACTAATCACGGAGAAACAAGGGACGACTATCAAGCCCTTAAGAAAATTAAAGGCTTTAATGATATTTATAAACACTATTGTGATTTTGCTAATTCTGTTAAAATTGCTTACCTTGAACAAGCGACTGATTATGTTATGGAAAAATTAAATATTACTACTGATCGCGATAATATTAAGACTGCTTGTTATTATTCTTCTAGCTTACGAAGACAAGAAAAAGAAAATGCTCATAAAGAAAAAATGATAAAAGAGGGGTGGCTTGAATTAACTATTGATATTGTTAAACAAGCTATTAATGAAAACAAAAGACTGGAAGTAATAGCAAAAATGTCTCAAGATTGGCTATCTACTAGCATTAATCAAGTTTATAAACCATTTATTGATAACAACGGAGACGCATTTTTAATGAAACCACGAGCGAGAAGTCGGGGCTATATGCTTCATAGATTTGAAAATGCTTTTTGTAAATTAGTATAATATATTAATAAAGAAAATGGATAAAATTTAATAATAATTCAATAATAAATATATGATTAAAAATTACAATGTTTTAATAATAGACACAGATGACTACGCCTATGATTATAGTTATATTATAACTTGTGAAGAAGATAAAAAAGATATAATTAATGAAATGTTTGAAAAAACTAAACGCAGAAGAAGATATTATGAAGATGAAATAGATAATCAAAGTATTTTACAAGAAATGATGGATAAAAATATTATACTTAATTTTATTGAATTAAATTATGATTTAACACTTGAAAATTAATTAATTTGATAATCATATTTATACAGAAACTTTATGAAAATGCTATGCCCAAAATGTAATAAAAGACAAGGATATAAACAATTAATTTATAGAGTTAATTGGTTTTTTTGCCCTTGTTGTTTGTTTAAATGTCGTATGGCGCATTATAAATCTAATTTTAATAATTAATAAAACTATGAAAAAATTACAAGTAAAAATTAATAAACTTTATGCTATTGATGTAAAAGATGATTTTGATTTTACAGACGAACTTGCTATCTCAATTTTAATGGAAAAAGAACTAGCCGGAAATAATACAACAGCAAGCAATGAATTTTATGAAAATATAGAAGTTGTTTGTTCTGATTGTGGTATATCATTAAAACTTGACGAAGAAAAAGAAGCAGGAAAGTGTTTACAATGTCAAAATAATTAATATTAAATAAAACTATGAAAGAATTTAAAATAAAAATTGAATTTTTAACTCAAAAGCCATTATACCTTAACGACTATGTATTAAAAAGAGAAGAAGATAAAGAAAAATTAGTAGAAGAAATTTTTCAATGCTTATTTGAAAGCGATTTAATTGAGCCTAGCTTTAAAGACGAGTTTGGTTGTGATAATTGCGACCATGATGAATATAAACCTTGTGAAGACGTTAAAGAAGTTAAGATGAAAGAAGAGTTTAATGGTGGAAAAGCTAAATGGTGTGCTAAATGTCGTAAAAGAGATAGCGATTTTATAAAAACTATTAATAAATAATATGAATTATTTAAAACAAATTTTATCAACAATAAGTGATATAAGATATTATCCCAAGCTTAGTAAAATACAGATGCTATCATTATTTAAAAAATGCCCTAATTGTCGCTATGGATATTTACACGCAGTCAGCGGTAATAATGAAGAGATTGATGAAGATTATCTATGGTGTGATTATTGCGACTTATCTATGGATAGCGACGGACATTACTATTCAAATGAAAAATAAGAATAACTAACACCTTGACTTTAATCACGCTGTATGATATAATATATATAGCGTGATTTAATTTAATTTATAAAAAATATATGCACAACGAAAAGCTAGTAAAGAAACTTGCGGAACATGAAGCAAAATTCAAAACTCCTGATATTATTGCTAAGTATCTTCCAGTTAAAAAAATAAAGAAAACTGATATAATAGAGGGAATATTAAAACAAAAAAGAATAATAAAGTTTGATGAAAAGGTTAGAAAATCATCAAAAAAACTATTTTCTACTAACAACAAGTTCGTTGAAGAAGAAAAAGAAAAAATATTAGCCAATAGAAAGAGACGTTTAGAGAAATATGGACGAGCTTAAATTGAAATTAACTGATACTTATGATATAATGTTATAACAATTCAATTTTTTAACTATTATATATTGCTATGAAAGATTATAATAAGAGCATTATTAATTAAAAATTAAAAAAATGAAAAAAATAACAGATTATACTAATAAAAAGCCAAATAAATGGCTCTTTTTCGCTGTAATAGTTTTAACAATAATTATTACTATTAAGACGACAACTCATTTTATAGAAGCTGATGAGAATATCCAGCAAGAAGTAGTTATTGCTGATGAAGTTGATCCCTTACCCTTACCACTAATTACTGAACCAACTAAAGAACAGGTTAAGGAAGAGATTATTAGACAAGCAGAGTTATTTAGTCTTAGTCCACAAATAATGTTGAAATTAGCAGAATGTGAAAGTGGGTTTAGGTGGGACGCTAAGAATTCTAATTCTACGGCTACGGGTGTATTTCAATATCTTATAGGCACGTGGGGACAGACAGCGTCGAGTAGAAAAGGAATAAGTCGATTAGATTACAAAGCAAATATTAGAGAAGCTATGATAGACGTTTCCAATAAAGAAGAGTGGAGATGGCAAGAGTGTTTAGATAAAGCTAATCTAACTTTTAACTAAAATAATAATAGATGAAAAATATGAAAGAAATAATTATTTGTGCCTCAATAAAAGTTAGCGATGATTTAATAATTCGCGGACATAGGCATTGTGATTGTTTCCATAATTTATCTCTTAGACCAAAAGGAAAAGAAATATTATTACGAGATAGAGTTGAAGAGGGATTTATTACTTCGACTAATAGATTTGTAGGGAGAAAAGAAGCTAGACGCTTACAAGAAGAAGCGGAAATAAAATCAGTAGACAAAGATGGTTATAAAGGAGATATTTTATTTAGTGAAGATTTATATTAAAAATATATGAAAATTTATAATGAAGGGAAAAACTTAGTTAAGATATGGAGCAATAATGTAGAAGATAGTGCTATGGAACAAATAAAAAATTTAGCAGAACTTCCATTTGTATTTAAGCATATAGCTATAATGCCAGATAATCACGCTGGATTTGGTTGTCCGATAGGAACTATTTTAGCTACAAAAGATGTAATAATTCCTTCAATTGTAGGAGTTGATATCGGGTGCGGTATGTGCGCTGTTAAGACTAGCCTAACTGATATTAATACAGAAACACTTAAAAAGATAATGGGAGAAATTAGAAAAGTTGTGCCAGTAGGGTTTAATAAACATAAAAAAGCACAAGATGAAAAGTTAATGCCAGAAGTAGCAGATATGTTTGATTGGCAAGAAATTCATAATTGGAATGATAAATATAATTCAATAGTTCAACAAGAATATAATAATGCTTTAATATCTATTGGAACTCTAGGAGGTGGTAATCATTTTATAGAAATACAAAAAGGAAATGACGGACATATTTGGATAATGATCCATAGTGGTTCTCGTAATTTAGGCAAGCAAGTAGCTGACCATTACAATAAATTAGCTAAAGAGTTAAATGAAAAATGGCATAGTTCAGTTCCTAAAGAATATGACTTAGCTTTTCTTCCATTAGATAGCGAAGAGGGACAAAATTATATCAGAGAGATGAATTATTGTGTAGAGTTCGCCCTTGCTAATAGAAAGTTAATGATGGATAGAGTTAAGGAAATATTTTATAAAAACATTTATGATGCAGTAGATAATATTCAGTGTAATTTTGAAGAAATAATTAACATAGCTCACAATTATGCAAAACTTGAAAATCACTTCAAAGAAAATGTTATGGTTCATAGGAAAGGTGCTACTCTCGCTTCTGCCGACACTATTGGGATTATACCTGGTTCTCAAGGCACAAAATCTTATATTGTTCGTGGTAGGGGCAATGTTGATAGTTTTAAATCTTGTTCCCACGGGGCTGGTCGCAAAATGGGGAGAAAACAAGCAGAAAGAGAATTGAATCTAGAAGAAGAAACTAAAAATCTAGATGATCAGGGAATACTCCACTCTATACGTGGTTCAAAAGATTTGGATGAAGCTCCAGGAGCTTATAAGCCGATAGAAGATGTTATGCGTAATCAATCCGACCTTGTTGAAATACTTGTAGAGCTTAGTCCTCTCGCTGTGATAAAAGGTTAAGGTGCTTATTATAGTATTGACAAGGTAATTATATTTTGATATACTTTAGATATAATAATTAAATAAAATTTATGTCTAAAAAAATATCATTAGAATATGTAGCTGGGTTTTTTGATGGAGAAGGGAGTATTGGAATTTATAGCAGAAAAGATAGATATAATGGTGCTTGTTTAAGAACTCAATTAACGCAAAATAAAACGAAAGAATCATTATATATATTATCATTCTTAAAAGAAAAATATGGTGGTAATTTATCTGAGCAGAAAACCTTATCTGGTGGTATAAAATATAACTGGCAACTTAATCCGAAAGGGGTTAATATTTTTTTAAAAGATATTGAGCCATATCTTATCTGCAAAAAAATTCAAGCAAAATTAGCTTTATATTGGATAGAAAATAAACCAAAAATAAAAAGGGATGGACACGGGAGGATAGTTGAATTTAGTGGAGATGAAATAGAATTTACAGGAAAAGTTATTAAATTGATGAAAGAATTAAAGACAAAAGATATATCAATTATAATGGAAAATCAAAAAGATTTAGTAGAAATACTAGTTGAACTAACTCCACTAGGTGTGATAAAAGGATAATAAATTATAAATAATTCTGGAGTAGACAAATTGGCAAGTCGCTTGTTTCTGAGACAAGAAATTGTGGGTTCGATCCCTACCTCCAGAACTTGTGATATAATATACTTACTTCAAACAATTAATGGGGGCATCGAATAGTGGTTAATTCGTCAGGATTTCAACCTGAAAACTGGGGTCCGATTCCCCGTGTCCCTACTTCATTCTGGGATCGTCTAACGGTAGGACGACAGGTTTTGAGCCTGTTTATCGGGGTTCGATTCCCTGTCCCAGAACAATGTTTATTGTGGTGTGGCCGTAGCTCAGTGGTAGAGCAATGGGTTGTGGTCCCATGTACTGGAGTCCGATTCTCCACGACCACCCCTCAGTAAATATTAAGCATGCTTATACCGTAGGGGTAGCGGGACTGGCTGTAAACCAGTTGTCTTCGGACTCGGGTGGTTCGACTCCATCAGTATGCACAAATAGCTCCTGTAGCTCAACTGGTTGAGCATCCGCCTTGTAAGCGGAAGGTTATCGGTTCGAAGCCGATCAGGAGCTCATATGTCTCTTTAGCTCAGTTGGTTAGAGCTACTGTTTGTTAAACAGAAGATCGCAGGTTCGAGTCCTGCAGGAGACGCAATGCTCCTGTAGCTCAATGGTAGAGCGTGCGGTTGAAGCCCGCGAGATTTTTGTTCAATTCAAAGTGGGAGCACACATGACTTTATGATATAACGGTTATTATATCTGGCTGTCTACCAGAAAATCGGGGTTCGATTCCCCGTGAGGTCGCAAAGTAGATGTGGTGGAACTGGAAGACACGATAGGCTCAAACCCTATTTAAGAGGAAACTCTTGAGAGTTCGAATCTCTCCATCTACACATGCGAGTGTGGTGGAACGGTATACACGATAGACTTAAAATCTATTGGGGGCAACCCCATGAGGGTTCGACTCCCTCCACTCGTACTACTTATGCCATCGTGGTGGAATTAGTATACGCAGCTGGCTTAGAACCAGCCGGGGGAAACCCCATGAGGGTTCGACTCCCTCCGATGGCACTGTTAATGGCAAGTATTTCAATGGTAGATTGTCGCTCTGATAAGGCGGAGACAATAGTTCGATTCTATTCTTGCCAACAGTTATGGAATATAGCTCAATGGTAGAGCCCTGTCCTTATAAGGCAGTAGTTATAGGTTCAAGTCCTATTATTCCAACATACGGAATATAGCTCAACTGGATAGAGCAATAGATTTCTAATCTATAGGTTGTAGGTTCGAATCCTACTATTCCGACATTCGGGATATAACTCAACGGCTAGAGTAACTGTCTCTTAAACAGAAGATGTAGGTTCGATTCCTTCTGTCCCGACAAAAAAACATGGGGATATAACTCAATGGCTAGAGTAACTGTCTTTTAAACAGAAGATGTAGGTTCGATTCCTTCTATCCCCACAAACGATACGTAGCTCAACTGGATGAGCACTTGGCTTCGAACCAAGAGGTTGTAGGTCCGAGTCCTACCGTGTCGACAAAAGCAGAGTTAGTGTAGCCGGAAACACGTGGGTATCAGTTATTTACTTTTTATTTTTTATATGTTATACTGTATATATAATTATTAAAATAATAATATGTATATCGTATACAAAACAACCAACCTACTAAACAATAAAATTTATATTGGTGTTCATAAAATGATAAAAAAAGATAATTATTTAGGTTCTGGTAAATATTTAAAAAGAGCAATAAAAAAATATGGTGAAAAGAATTTTAAACGAGAAATTTTATTTAACTTTAATAATAAAAAGGACGCATTTTCAGAAGAAGCAGATATAGTAACAAAAGACTTTTGTTTAATAAATGATAATTATAATATTTGTACTGGAGGAAAAGGTGGATTTGAATATATTAATACAAATAATATATATACTAATCATTCCGAAAAAACGAAAAATAAAATACGAAAATTTAATGTTGGTAGGAAAACATCAAAAGAAACAAAAGAAAAAATAAGAATTGCAATGAAAGGTAGAAAAATAACATGGAATGATAAATTAAAAATACCAAAAACAGAAGAACATAAGCTTAAAATAAGTAAAACGTTAACTGGAAATAAACTTTCTAATTTAACAAAGAAAAAATTAAGCGAATCAATGCTAAGATATTGGAAAATAAAAAAAGCGGGGGAATGTACCAAGGTTGGCGAGACGGTTTCCAAAACCGACTGAGATAAGTTCGATTCTTATTCCTCGTGCGTATGGGCTGTTAGTGATAATGGTAGCACAATTGATTTGCAATCAATGAGTAAGAGTTCGATTCTCTTACGGTCCACGTATAGAAGGTGCTGAGGTTGGCTCCTCAAACAGTCTTGAAAACTGTAGTATCCGAAAGGATAATGGTTCGATGCCATCACTTTCTGCATTGGAAGATAAACTAGTCTGGGGCTAGGCTCGATTGCTAATCGAAGGGTGGTTAAAACCATATGGTTCGATTCCATTGTTTTCCGCAAAGTGCGAGTATAGCATAGTTGGTTAGTGCGGTTGCCTTCCAAGCAGTTTACGAGGGTTCGAATCCCTCTACTCGCTCATATAGAAGAGTTAGCCAAGTGGTAAGGCAAATGTCTGCAAAACATCTATCAGTGGTTCGATTCCACTACCCTTCTCAATATCGAAGTATAACTCAATGGTAGAGTGGCTGGTTTACATCCAGCTGGCTGTAGGTTCGAGTCCTACTACTTCGACTAACACAGGATATCTTATAATGGCATTATACGCGGTTTGGATCCGTGAGACGAATGTTCGATTCATTCTATCCTGACATTAATAATTAATCATAAAATTATGGCCCCAATCGAAAAAAAGAGACAAGAATGTATAGTTTATAGTCGCGTTGTCGGCTGGTTGACTCCAGTTAAGAACTATAATCCTGGTAAAGTAGCAGAATACGGAGATAGAAAAACTTTTAAAATAAAAAATGATTAATATTGTATAAACAAAAAACCCCCGATTCCAAGGGGTTTTTTATTAAACAAAAAAGAGATACTTAAATCTCTTCATTGCCACTAAGACAATGTAAATAAGAATAACTGTTCCCCCCTTAACATATCTGTCAGGAAAGGCTTAGAAAATCCGTGTATATTTACGCACACGTTAGTAGTAAACAAGTTATATCATAATTATTATTGTAAAAGTGGTCTTATATGACTTAAAGATTGTATCCACATTTCAATTATTAACAATAAAAACTTATCTACTATAATTATACCATAAGTACTTATTTCTTACAAGTAGATAACTTAGAATTATTTAATATTTCTAATTTTCTCTTTTCTAAATCATCAATTATTTTAGATGTATCAACTTTATATTTATTTTGTTGCTTAATATTATCATCAGCCATTTTTAAACTATCTTTATACTCCTTTATTTCTACATTTAACTTATTAACATTAATTTTTGTTAATTTCTTTGCTAAATTTTCTTTAGCATTTTTATCATTAACACCTAAAACGTTTTCTGATTTAGGAACACACATACCTTTATGTTTTTTCTTTTTATCATCTTTAAATTCATATTCTACTTGATAAACATAATCTTTATCTGCTCCAGGCTGTACAAATATACCAACAATCACACCACTTTCAACTAATGTTGATGTATCCATAAAATATAATACTAGATCACCAATTTCAAATCTAGGAATAGTCTCTGTATATATTTTAGGTACTACTACTTTTTTTTCTTCCTTTATTAATTTTTTAACTTTTCTCTTAAAAACTTTTTTATTACTTTTCATAATTTTTATTTTAATTATTATTAACTTTATCTTACAATTATTCACTATCGCCAATCAATCAAGGACTAGAATTTTTCACTGCTAAATTATTAAACATATTAGTCAGCATTCAATGCCCTTTAGTCAGCATTCAATGCCCTAGGAGGTAAGCTTTAGCCATGTGCTGTCCGCTATCTCCATATTTTTTCATATTTTGCTTATAAGCTATTTTTGATTGATTAGTGATAATGAACAATATTATTTACTGAGAGCCTGTCCCCACGATCTGTCATCACGTATATTCCAGCTAGCTCAAATAATTTACTGGCTTGTCCACCCCTAGAAAGCTCTCCTGCATTTATTTACAGTTTAGCAGTCACTTCTTTCTACCCTAGGATTCTCGGATTTTAGCACTGTAATGCCTACTACTCCTACAATTATTTTTTACCTAGCGGGCTGTGAGGCTCGTCAGATTCTCAATAAACAATTTTATTATCTACTTAAAGTACTAGAAATAACTTCACAGGAGGAACTAATTAGTAATAAACCGATATAGCCCTAGCTATTCCACTCACATCTAGTATTTTAAATAGACAATTATTTTAACTTATCTCTTTCACGTTTACGCCTTGCTGATTCTCGAGCAATTATCCTATGTCTATCTTTATTTTCTGGTTTACTATCATATTCTTTTTGGCGAATACTTATTTTATCTATATTATCTGAATAATATTTTTTACTTCTTGTTATAGCTACCAAACTTTTACATTTTGAACAATATTTTTTAGCATATTTAATATCACGAATATCAGCACCACAAATTTCACATTTTAATTCCTGAGAGAGTCGCTTCTCTCTTCTTTTTTTCTTAGTATATTCCTTATGCTTTCGTCTTTTAACAATTAACTTACACCCATCACAATATTTTGCTTTATAACTAAAAGATAAATAATTATTTCCACATTCTTCACATATTCTATTATTTTTCTTTTTATTCACATTATCTGGATTCATATTGATCTGATTAGTTATATTAACAGCCTTAATTTGGCAAAATTTGGTGTCATAGTGAGACGTAAGCTATATTTATGATAGATTGTACCAACACATCTATTTATCATCCTTCTGAGAGCCCTCATCAACAACTGTTACTTTTTTAATATTATCACTATTACTTGATTTAATATCTTTATTTTCTTTATTTTTAATTTGTTCTATATAAGCATTTAATGAAACAGGTACATCATCTTTTTTAAACCCAACCGTAAAAATATCATGACGTAATCTTTCTTCATCATTATCATCCTTATATACTACAGACATACAGACCATAAATGATCCAGACTTTCTAGCTTCTTCTAAGTTCGTTATAATTTTATCAAGAATCGTTTTATCTACACTTAACTCTTCTTTAATTATTTCTTTCTTTCGTTTTATATTAAACATAGATTTATTTTTTTAACTTTTTAATAAATTTTTCCGCGCTACTAGCCATCTTTAATAATTTCTCCATGTGAGTAATCATTCTTTTATTTTTATTTCTAACTATCAACGCTTCACTATTATGACAATCACCACAATATAAAACAATTTCTGTTGGTAATGGATATGTATCAGTAAATAAAGGAACTATTTTTAACTTTTTATTCTTACCGCATTTCTTACATTTCTTTCCAATAGCTTTTTCATCAGCTATTTTAAACATTTCATCCTTAGCTGTTAATAGATAATTTTTTACATCCTGCTCAATTGATTCTTCCGAAAAAATTAATTTTGCTTTTTTACTCATATATCTTTGTTTTTAAATTAACATAATAAAATCTCCAAAATAATTTTGTACAATCAAAATTATATTTAGCATCACTATAATATTGATATTTTTGATTTAATAACCATCCTTGATTATTATATAGTTTCATATAAACTAATTTCCAAACTCTAAATATTATTTCTTTTTTATTCATTTTATTTATTATTATTTATTAACACTATTACATTATACACTATCTAAATTAAAAAGTCAAGTGATTAATTATTAAACAGTTGTTTCTTTATACTGTACATATATGTATAGTTTAATAATACGATTATATATATAATGTATACTATTTAATTGATTTATTAAACTCTTTTATATATTCTTCCATATCCTCATCAGATATATAAAAAGTATCTGCTAATCTTTGGTTTTGATTACCACTAACACCCTTACTCTTTATAAATTCTAACAGATTAAAAATGTATTGACCTTTTCTCAAGTCTTGTGGAATATTTATATTAATATTTTTCATAAATTTTATACTATTTAATTGCTTTATTAAACTAGAAATTACTTTAAAAGGTAAATCCAGTTTATATTAGTTTATTTTTCTTTAAATAAATAAGCATAGAGGCTCTGGCGTTAAATCCAGCGTTTTCCAGATAATATTAAACTTATTGATTGTCTACTAACGCTAAACTTTTTAGATATTTCTAAG
>Ga0222628_1000098_pt1 | contig 41925 bp, 20 predicted proteins | sample AntAcemetageno95_FD_179860 | JGI IMG/M metagenome (GOLD analysis project Ga0222628, IMG submission 179860) | Saline water microbial communities from Ace Lake, Antarctica - #95 | ecosystem: Environmental > Aquatic > Non-marine Saline and Alkaline > Saline | place: Antarctica: Ace Lake | collected...
CTCCATCATAGATTGGAGACATTCCAGATCATCTTTAGAAGTATTTAGTTTAATTTTAGTTATAAGTTTCATATTATGATATTATAAAACTTATTTGAAAATTCCTTCAAGAAAACTGAAAATAATTTAAAAAAGGAGATAGTGGAGATAGGAATGTTCGTTTTCCTCCCATAGGCTAAAGACCTATGGGTTTCCACTCACAATAAATTAATGAATTCTTTTTTCTTCTAAATTATTCATTTATTAACTCCTAGTTTACTTAAAATGTCGCACATTTTCCAATCGTCTTCGGTATCTATATCGACATTTTCTGGAAAGCTAATTTCAAAAAAATATGGAAGCTTACCGACCCTATATCCGCCAAATTTAGAAAAGTTATATGGATTAAAAATATAAAAACATGAATTTTCCTCATAAAACACTGGTAAGTCCTGCGTTTTTTCTAATTTCATTGGGTTATGATTCACCGGAGAATATCCATATTCATCAAATCTCCAAAACCTAGATTGGTGCAAATTAACAGATGCAGCGCTATCATAACCGATAGACTTGCTGGACAAAGACTCTCCCTGTATTATCCCCTGCGACTCCATTAGTCTTAATGCAAATAATACAGTTTCAGTCTTAAGAAAAGGCGTAGTCACATGAGTTTGTGCAATCCAAATATCTTTTCTTTCTGAAAAATGATCTTTCATTTCTTTTAAAAAATCAATTATTAATAAATTTACAGAAACATCATCACCACATAGTGCTGTCTTTCTCCTTATAACATTGATGTTATTAAATTTCCCATACAATTTTGTTTTAGTTATAGTGTCTTCTATTTCTTCACTGTCAGTATTAACAAAAACATCGACATCAATTCCATCATATTTATTTAATACATATAAATATAACGGATATCCGCAAAAGTCTCTAAAATTTTTTCCAGCGACCCTAGCTGAATGTTCTTTTATTGGTATAAAAACTATTTTATTATTCACTATGCGTAACCTTCTTTTCTAACAATTCCCCAATCAAATTCTCCGATTTTCCCGTAAATTTGAGAAGAGAACTTTATAGTTATATTTTCAGACAATAAATAATCAACCCAAGGACTATGCACTTTATTTGTTTTTCTTAAATAAAAATCATCAAATTTATCAAATGCTCTGCTCATCTTGGTCATAGTATTAGAGTCAGCGAAATTTATTATGTCACAAACGCTATAAGAATTAAAAGAATTAACATCTTTGCCGTTTCTTCTGGCAGAAATTATGACGTTATCTTTTTCTACTTTATAAATATCCAATTTATTAACTAAATCTATGTCAGGCCTGATTTTTAATACAACATCATATTCTTTACCAAGATACTTCTCATGCTGAATTCTTAAATCGTCTGCCTTTTTTAAACTATATAACATAAATTTTTGCCCCTGGAACGATATCCCATTACCCCCAGCTAAATCACCAGACAAATCTGGCGATTGCTCCTCCATTCTCATAGACACTGGCACATAACATTCTTTTATATAATTTAATTCATATTTAGTTATTTTTCTGCCTTTCATATGGCTGTCATGCCATGATTTCGTTTTTGCCTCTATCTCGTCCCATGTGTGCACAAATATGTCAGGCGCATATATATCAATTAAATTTTTTTTGAAATTATGAAAGCATTCGACATATGTTCTCATATGCCCATACATAATAACAGCAAGTCTCATTCTTTACCCCCAATCACCCTATCTATATTACCAACATAGTCGGAACATACGGCATAGCATATTGCTAAATCTTCTTTCGTATAACAATCGACCATTTCCGGCATAACCATAACTGAGTTATTTCCTATTTCCCCACCTGGACGAGTGAAAATATAACCATTTGAAGTCATAACGTATTCGTCGTCAGTATGAAAAAAACAATTAAACCCAAGTGGAACTAAAACATTTAATGCTTCATAATTTTTACAATGAAACCATAAATTATCACTGAACGAAGAAATAAAGTTAAAATCAACTTCGTTTTTAGGCTCATCATGACCGAGAATAAGCTTATTATTAATTAATCTTATGTCAATTTCTACATCATATCCTAGAGATATAGAATGCGAAATAGCTAAAATAGAATTTTCCTCATACAAATTTGGTCCGTAAACGTTTCCCCTGTGCGCTATCTTTTTTTTCATTAATTTATAATCGCCTCATTTATTATTAGATTCAAAAAATTTTGATATAAAGTCATCCAACTTTTTAATATCATTCGTAGCAAAAACATCATTCCTAATATCGTAAGGATGCATATTGTATTTATGGAAAAAACTCTGCCAATATTTATAGGCGTTCAAATCATCAGGAGTTCCCCAACATATAAATTGTTCAACAGGAAAAAGTTTAACAATATTTCCATTTTTTATAATTTCATTAACTAAATTATCAACATAATATTCATTATTTGTTGTTCCAACATTTCTATATAATTCATTTAACGCACTTAAAAATATTTTGCTATCTCTAAAGTAGAATGAACCGACTAGCGCATAATCATTAAACGGATTATCTGAAATAGGGGTCTTCATAGATATCCTTTTAATATTATTTTCTTCATCTATGTCGGCCCAACTATACATATTTGGATTATTTCTACTTGATGGATCATTTTTAAAACCAAAAACTAAACAATCAAATTCATCCATATATTTTGAAAGCAAATTGTGATCAAAAATTACTCCATTATCGCACGACATCACGAAAAGCTTTTTAGTGTGATCCTTTATGCTATTTATACCGATCTCACAAGTACAAGCCTGACCTTCAGTAATGCCATCAACAAATACCACATTTGATCCTGGGAAGTTTTTCTCAATATCCTCATCGATGCCAAAGTTTTTTGCATGTTCTTTTTGGCAAACAAAAGTTATATTGTTACTACTGCCAACATGATTGATCGACTGAGAATACATCGGATTTCCAGAAATTTCAACTAATGGCTTTGGTAAATCATAACCTGCGAATCTGCTTCCCGCTCCGGCCATTGGAACTAAAATATTAACATCATCAAAACTATTTTGATTGTCTTCAAGAACAAATCTAAAATACTTATCCCATTTATTATAAACTTCAAGGTCATATGGTGTTCCCCAATGAAGAACGTGCTGTACCTCATAAATAGATACATTTAAACCTTCTTCAACAAGAAGATTATAAACTAAACTCACATAATATTCTCCATTTAAATCTCTTTTCTTATCAATCAATTTATTGAAATAATGCTTCATCATTTTTCCGGTCTTGAAATAATGGGTTCCTATGGACGCATACTCATTCATTCTATTACTTGTATATGGCTTTTTCTCCTGTATCTCAAGCATATTACCCATTCCATCGTCCTTCATAAAAGCATATTGTGTATTTCCTAGCATATGCGGATGAAAGCCCCTATGAGCGATTACAGAGCCATCAACATTTTTATTTCTAATACTGTTTAAAAAATTGTCGTAATCCCAAAATCCTCTTACATCACAATATTGTAATATAACCTCATCTTCATCGTCTATATATTTGGAAGCTTGTAAAGTTGTATAAACAGGGCCTAATTTATTTTTTGGAATGATTACTACTTTTCCGGTTGGACATAATTCGTTTACAATACTATTTATGTTGTATTTTTCCGCATGCTCTTCATTACATATAAAAATAAAATTATTCTCACCAGGGAAGAAACCTATAATATGTTCTAAAATAGTTTTCCCGCCAGCCTCGACGAGAGGTTTCGGATTTTTATAGTTAGCATCAAGAAATCTCTGTCCTATTCCTGCCATCGGTATAATTATCTGCATTATGTCGGCCTTTTTTTTTATATCAATTTTATTCTTCCATAATTCGCATAACTACAAATCATATGTTCCTCGTATTTTATCGGATGCCTATCTACCACTTTATGCATCTGTTCATCGTTCAAATATGGATTGCCTCTCCAATGTTTTTCGATATTCCAATACCATCCTCCTTGAAAAAAATCAATTCCGCAAACTAATATTTTAGATTTAGGATATCGCGCTAAAGCCATCTCTAATATTCTATAACTGGTAGATGGGCACCAAATTGCTTCATCAAATATCTTTTGCTCGCTTTCTAGCATACCTAATTTGCTATTAGACAAATGGCATATCATCTTCCCATTCGGAATAAGTTTAATCGCCTCATTATACTTTTTATATCTAAAATACCCTTTCTCTCCTTCTGTTGGAATCGGAAAAGGAAACCAAAACTCATTTATTTCATTTAAAAAAGAAACGCCTCTTTTAACAACATGTTGAGGGCCACAAGCATATATGTCTAGCTTTTTCCCAACAGACTGACTATATCCGCATAATTCAAAATCGTTCATTCTAATTACTCTATCACATGCGTCAATAATTTTGCCGTTATTTGAACCAAGTAAACTAGATCCATTTCCAACTATGGCGACAGAATGCCTCATTGCTGCACCTCTAATTTATAAATTTTATTAACAAAATCCCTATATGGGCATTCATCAGTAACATCAAAAGAAGAAAAACAATAATGTTTAAAACATTCTTCCTCTTTCTTAATAGTCTCTTTAGCGATAGTGTGTCTAAAAGAATCAAATCTAGCAGGATATTTTTTTACATCTGATATTATCTTTCTATTATGAGTTGTACATATATTGTTCTTTGGATCAAATTCTTTCATAAAACTAGGATGTTTTATATGATATAAATTTCCAGGGACTCTGCTTATTCCACCACATCTCATATTCAATGCCGTATCTTCTCCTCCCCAGCCACAAAATAAATTTGAAAATCCACAAGATTTCTCAAACTGTATTCTTGAAAATACAGTCATTCCTCCAAATCCTTGTGTGCAATAATAACTCTCATCTTTCAAAATAGAAAAATCGTTTGGGCCATTCTCTAATATCTGTTGTCTATGATCCCACGGCAAAAATGGCCTTGAAATTTTCTCCATAATTCCATAGAAATCGACATATTCTACAAATCTTATATCGACATCTAAGAATACAAGTATATCGCCTGAGCTTTTCTTAAAACCCAAGTTGAGTAGCTGTCCTCTTTTGAATTCCTCATCGTCGTCTTGCTCACATACTATTATCTCATAATCTTTATAATGAGTTTTTATATTAGGCTCAAAATTTATTAAATGATGAAGTCTATTTTTTTTATATGAAAGTATAAAAGAAATCACAAAATACTCCCCCTAATATAAAGTCATTTCTCTATCTAAAGTATTCTTCCTAAAATATGGTATCTTAGAACCGATAGAGCAATTAACAATTTGTATGTTATTAGACTCGCAATAATCAGCCAGGCATTTCCATCCGGGCATCTGAAATACTTGAGCATTTGGAACATTATATTGATCCCCCTTTTTATTGTAATCATCCCACGCGTAATTCGGATTATTTTCAGGAGTTTTTTCCATAACGATCTTATTCCCAACTCTCTTAGAGCCGTCAATGAAATCAACATAATTACAATCTGCCCCTAACAAAATAATTTTCTTATACCCAAGTAGAATAGCAACTTGGCAACAATTGCATCCAGTGTTGCCGACATCACCAAATGTGTCAAATGATTTTCCGATCTGATATAATTTTCTATCCTTGAAACTTAAAACATTTAACTTTGGCGAATCAGACACCTTCCTTAAAAGAAAAAACTTTTCAGTCTTTACATTTTTATCTTCGATAAAATTTTTGAACTCATCTACATGGTTGTCAGTAACAACATAATCAAAACAGCCCCAGTATTTGCTCCAAAATCCAGTCTTGTACCACTGTCTGAATGACATGTTCATAGTAAATGAATCTATATTTTTATCTTTTAAAAGATTTAAATTTACATTTCTTAAACTTGGTCCATTACAAATAATAGCTATTGTATCTTTGTTTATAACTTGCATTTTTTTGTTCCTCCACTTGTCTTCTAATATTGTTGGTGGCTTTATTCTATAATTTTTATTTAATAGATTTGAATCCATTCTTAATTTATTATTATCTCTGTTATCCATCCCTCTAATATTGTCGTCATGAGAGCAGTGATAAACGAAATCCTTAATCCTTACAATTTCTGGAGAAATGTTAAAGGCCCTAGAAACTCGCGTGTTAAAATCAATATCTTCATATCCCCATTCCACAAAAAACTCATCAAATCCATTAACCCCGATAAAATGAGACGCCCTATAGGTATAAAATCCTCCCCATAAAGTTCCGCCTGCAATTATTTCTCCCTTTTTATTAGAATCGCAAGTCTCAGTAACCATTATTTGAGAATATTTCTTATCAAAATCTGTTTTTTCAAGAATAGAAAAATATTTTTCTAAAAATCCTTCAGGATATATAAAATCAGCATCCCAAAAGCATATGTATTCAGATGTTATTCTTGGAATCAATTGATTTATGAGAATAGACTTATTCCATGAAAAGCCAGTATCAACAACAATATGATTTATTTTCTCAGCGCCGTTTACTCCATCTAATGAAAGTGCCCCGTCACTAATATCTTCTAAAATATAAAAATCAACATTTGAACTTCCTTTCTGATTTATAATAGACTTAATAGAGTTTATTGCCCTTTCACTTCTATTTTTCAATGCCATACAAAAAGTAACTTTTTTCCTTGAAGGCAATCTGTATTCTTTAAATGTCTGCCCAGATTTTTTCCCATTCCTTTTTTCAACAAATGCTTTATGACTTGCGGCCATGACATCTGAATAAACAAAATCTTTTTGTCCCTTAATTAATGTCGAATGTTCAAGATGATTTATTATCGGTCTGTCACACCAGCCAATTTTATATCCAACGTCTTTCGCCCTAAGACAAATTTCACAATCCTCAAAATAAGCTGGATTAAATCTCTCATCATAAATTCCTATACAATCTAGAACATCTCTTTTCATAAGACAACCACCGGCACCAACATAGTCTATTTTATTAGCATTATTTCTAGACATATATCTTTGTATCGGAAGAAGATTAGCGTTTAATCTCCACGCCTCAACTCCGACAAAATCAAATCCAGAATTAATTTCCTTAAATAATTCAACTAGCCAATTTTCCCTAACTATCTGATCGTTGTCAAGACATATAAGGAAGTTATATCGAGCAACTCTTAATCCTATGTTTCTTCCTTTCGCTATTCCTAAATTTTTATAATTTTTTATTAGCCGTATTCTATCCCCTAAAGATTCGAGATATTCAATCGTGCCATCGGTGCTTCCGTTATCAATGATTATTAATTCATAACGATCCGTGAATTTTTCTAAAGCATCTATAAACCGCCTATTTATATCAAGATTATTATAAGTTAATACAACAATGCTAGTATATGGCAAAGAATCTAAATCAAACTCGTCATTTTGTACGGCCTTATCAAAATATGTACTTATTTTTTCTTTTTTATTTATATTCCATTTTTCATTATATTTTTTCGTTGCGCCCTGTATCAATTTAAAATATGGGATACTATTATATGAACATGTTGAATGGCCTTTATGATAAACAAAAACTGTTTTCAACATATTTAAACTATATCCTTGATTAGATATTCTTTCGCAGAAATCCTGATCTTCCCTGCCTATCAAGCCAAATGTTTCATCAATATTACCAACTGATTTTATTATTTCTTTTTTGAAAACTTGACAAAATCTATTTAAATAATTAACATTTTGATATTCTTTTGGCCCTCTATTCTTTATTAAATCAATAATCTCATCATTTGAATATCTTCCAATCCAAGAGCTTTTAACCAAATTCTGAGAACCTATTGCCGAAGTAGTTATTGGGCCAACCATACCGCAACTATCATTTGCATTTAAATGACATATTAATTTACCAAGCCATCCGATATATACTTCAGTATCATTATCCAACAAACAAATATAATAAACATCACTCATTTTCAATGCTTTTTTTATACCAGCATTTCTTGCCGTTGCGACACCGGTGTTTGCATTCATTTCTATCAATTCAACATTATTTAAGGAACGGGCATACTCTAACCCTTTCTTATCGCTTCCATTATCCACAACAATAATTTTGTATGGATAAGCAGTATTTCTCTGAATAGAATCAATGCATCTTTTTGTGATGTTAGGAATGTTATGACACGCAATAACAATAGCGCATTTTTTATTTATATATTCTTTGTCTATATCCATTTTGTAACTTCTCATTTTCTCTACATTATCAATCTGCTCATCAGAAGAAGCTATATTAAAATAATATCTTTCGGTTATTTCTTTTTTCCCCGAAGGGTCTCCCCTAAAAAGATGATGAAGAATCTTGACGCCGGAATTGAATATGGAACAATTTGGGATTTTTGACAAGGATTTATCAACGCTTTCAAAAACATTTCCATCAAATTTAATATTTTTATTATTTGGAAACATTCTTATCTGTGGATTTTTTGAATAACTATTCTCTAAAACCGAAACATCTCCGCTACTCCATTCTCCTAGGCAATCTTGTATTAAAAATCCATATGCTCCCAAACTATCATTTTCAAGTATTTTCTTTATTTTCAAAACATCTTCACTAGATATTATTTCATCAGCATTAATATACATGACATAATCTTTTGAACACTTCGACAAACCAAAATTTCTGGCTTCTGAAAAATTATTATTCCATCTATACTTAAATATTTTAGATGTGAATGACTTACAAATCTCCACAGTCCTGTCAATAGAACCAGTATCTATTACTATAATTTCATCTGCTATTTCTTTTATAGAATTTATTGATTTATATATATAGCCCTGCTCATTTCTAATTAGATATAACACAGATATTGATTTTGACATTTTCATTCTCCAATTTATACCGACAAGAAAAAAATAGTTACTACATTTGTTCTAATTAAATAGCATGGAATCCTCTTATTAAAAAATAGTTAACTTCCTTTTTCTATCTTTTTTAAAACCTTATAAACATTTTTTGCGCAGATATCCCAAGTGTACTTTTCTTTAATTTGAGAAGAAAATACAGATGCTTTTCTTTCTGCCAATGAATAGTTGTCATATACTTCCCTCATTCTTTCGCCAAACTTCTTTATAACGGAATCTCCTAATTCGGGGAAAAGCTGACCGACATAATATGGAGAAATACAAGTTATATTTCTTGGAGCAGTAACAAACTTATCAGTATGAACAATAAATGAATTGTCCTCAGTAAGAAAATCAGTCATAGCAGAATTATATGTTGACACGACTGGTATCCCCATAGAAGCAGCCTCTATGATTGGAAGCCCGAATCCCTCTCCCCTACTTCCCCAAATAAAACAATCACCATTAGCCATAAGGTTTGGCATGCTTTCGATTGGGGTACTCTCGCCATAATAATAAACTCTTGGAGGATCGCTATAATTTTTCATGAATCCGAGGATATCTCTTTCAACAATTCTTTTCTGCTTTTTATCACTTCCTCCCATATATCTTGAACAAATAATAAAACCGACATCATCTTTTGAAGTGAACCTATCGCAATAAGATTTAAGAATAACATCAATTCCTTTTCTGTAACTCCAACCAAAAAGAGTTATGTAATTAAAACTTGGAAATTTGTTTTCTAATTTTCCAGAAGGAAGCTCCCTGCATTGTATCGGCAATTTAGGAACACCAGGCTTATATATATCGGTGCTTACACCAAGAGGAACAACATGAATAGGCCTACGAATTCCTCCTTTTAAAAATACGTCTTTATTCCACATAGTAGGTGTCATTATTGCATCTGCATATCTATTACAAACATTCGCAAAATCAGGATGAAGAGTCTGGGTTTCCATCATGGTAAAAAATATGTTGAAATTAGAAACATCAGTTCCCATTGGCGTAAATCCGACAATATTAACAGAACCAGAAGCCGGTATATTCTTTTTTGACAGATAATTAAGTTTTTCAAACGTCAAATTATCAATTTGTTTTCCTGACGGAACAATCTCAACTCTCAAATCTACATCTTCCATTTTTGCTAATCGAAGCGCTATTTCCCTATTCATATTTGCGTACCCGCCATGATCGTAAAAAACACCTTTGTATACTATCTTTTTTGCATTAACATTTTTTTTTCCAAAATCATCTATTTCATATTCTTTAACACCCTCGTATATGATGATCCCTCTTGGATCTCCATTTTTATCAAGTGCAATTTTATTGTTTTTAACACTTAAAATCCTATCTTCCATTTTCCAAACTCCGACATCTTTTCCCTCAAACATTGATTTAGCAGAATCAACTGTAATTTTAACAGAGCCTCCTTTTTTAATCAATAGAATAGAGCCGTCATGTTTATCATAAACTATATATTGCATTTTTAATCCTCAATTTTTTAATCTATTTCTTACAGAATCAATAACAACTGGATTTATAAGGCCAGCACCTTGTTTAATAACAGAAAAAATATCATGCCTATGAGCGTCCAAATCAGAAGAATATATACTCTTTAATGAAACTGGCCCCATACCACCCTCCATAAAGGCCATAGTTAGCGCCAGCCCGTAAGAAGAGTCGTCACAATACTTGGAGTTCGGGATCTTTATACTATTTAACCCAGAATTCCTTATTAGGAAAGCGTTTCTATTAATACATGGCAAAACCATATATCTATTAGTCCATTTAGATAACCAACTTAAATCAGTCGAGGATATCGAATAAAGAATCTTTTGAATTTTTTCACTATTCGTCATCTTTACAGGAAATATATGACCGCCCAAAAACTCATCGCCCAAATCTTTAATTGCAATTTCCATCCAATCATCTTTAACAACAAGAGCATATTTTGAATTAATAAAAAACGAATAATCGTATTTTGACGAATAATTTAACAACTGATTAACAGAAGTAACAAAACCAACATCAATATTATTCCAAATAATATTTATATCATCGAACCAATCGCAATTTTCTAATTCAATAAACCTTCTTGGAGAGTTATTTACAACACAAACAGAAAAATCCCCCTTAGTTTTTCTTAATGTCTCCATAAAATCAATAACATTTTCAAATAAAGAGTCATATTCAATTAAAACGTTAACACATATTTTCATCAATTTATAATCACATCGCTAAATAGTTTATTTCTAATGGTAAGCTATCTGGAATATCGCTATATTCTAAAACAAAACCAGTGGCGTTCACAGAGGAGACCGAAATTGAAAGATCTAATGTTGAACCATATGTATTTAAAATTTTATCTAAATACGTTCTCGAAAAAGAAACCTGTGCAGCAGAGGTTGAAAAACCAGTAACAATTTGCATGGTCCCAGAACCAGAAATATTTAATGATAAATTAGCCCAGTCTGGCGAACTGTCGCCTAATTTCCAAATAATTCTTCTTTTCATTTTTTCTCCTATGTAATTATAGTGGTAGAAGTTCTTACAGTAATACCCCTATTCTGCCCGTCATACGGAGTTAATTCTGCATACCAAGAATCTCCACTAACTAAATTAGATGCATTAACTTGATATGAATCATTTAATGTCGTAATAGCAACACCATTATTAAACCACCTTATTTCCGTCTGATCATCATCGCCATCCCTATCTCCAAAAGCATATGAGACAACTAATGTTGAATTTGAATCCGGACTATCAGGACTCAAAGAAACACCAGATATATATGGTGCAGAATTCAATATAACTATTTCATCCGTATCATATGGAATTCCTTTTATTATACCATTCGATGGAATGACTCTGACTTTTATTATATTTCCCCTACTAATAACATAATTGCCATCAGAATCAGTTGTATTATTGGCCATAAAACTCTGGTCCTCAACGTTATGTATTAAAGAAGTTCCATTTATAAACCACTCAAATGAGGTTTCATATTCCGCTCTTCCATAAGTATCATAATAAGTATATTTAACATAAATATCAACATTACTGTTTGGGGTGACTGAAGCGACACCATTTTGTATATATGAAAAATCTAAACCACTAATCGACGGAGGAGTATTGCCTAAATATGTAGTTGATGAACTGGTAAGAGACCCAAAAATCTTACCGTCACTTGGTTTAACAGTAAAAAATATCCTATCTCCATCTTTAAGAATGTTTTTTGACAAGTCAGAAGCACTCCAAGAAACAAGATCTTTAAGTTCAGAAATTATTCCCCCATTTATATACCATTGAATCTCAGAGTTCCTTTCAACATCATTGTTGCCGTCACTATATGTATAATTCGCCTTAAATTTACTTGAAGTAAGAGCACTAATCGGAGTCACATACAAATTAAAAACAATCGGAATTGAGTTATTATAATCAGAAGACTTAATGAAATTAGTATTATAAATGTAGGCGAACTCATCGAGGATTGCGGAATTAACAACGCCCCTATTTGTAACTTCAAAACCTATCCTATATTTCGGACTCAATGATACCTCTATAGCATAGTTATTAGTAAGCCTCTGCCTACTGAAAAACTTTACCGCTCCGGCATGTCTAATTAATACATATCCAGATTGATCAATTAATATTCCATTTTTATAAATATTTACAACTGCGTCAGGTTGCCACCTACCATATCTGGATTTAAATAAGTATCCGTCTGAAGAATAAATGAAATCATAATTCAATATGGTCCCACTAGTTGAATATTTTGTCGGATCTTGACCGGTTATTACAGAGAAATCAATAGCGTCACTATAACCAGGTGCCTCATCGATTATAATATAATTTCCATCAGCAAATGTTATTTTTGAACTTCCGTCACTTGTCGCTGTTTTGTTTTCCAAAATAACAATACTATCTATTACTTTTCCATATTCTGATTCTTTTTCTTCTACAAATTCTTTAGTTATTTCCTCATAAGTCTTATAGGTTTTAGATGTTTTTCCGCCAACCGATGACGAATCAACTAAATTCAATAAACTCATAGTGCTATTTACTGTAACTATTCTTCCATTTTCATAAACTGATGGCTGTGAATCTTTCGCATAATCATCCCAGATAGTTGAATTGCTAGAAGTGTAACCTAATTTAACGCTAGAAGTAGACGGGATAGTCCCATTCATAGTTAAATAAATCTCTCTTATATAAGAAGATATGTCATAAGAATATGTGTAAATATTTTGTATCTTAGGCTCAGAATAAACAAAGTTTATATTCAAGAATGCTGGAGTAGGAACCGCAGTAAGCAATGTTGAATCTGCAAACTCAGAAGAAAGATTAACAACGAATCTTAAATATCTAGTTGTGAAATTAACGTCTGAAACAACATCGGCATCATATGCGGTACCAATTGATTCATAATTGTATCCATCCAAACTTCCATATGTTTCTATCCAGCCACTAGTATTTTGATAAAGTTCAAAAACTCCTTCAAGGCTAACTATATGAACTGATTTTCCAAAATCAATAATTTGTGTATATGTTCCCCTACCCATAGAGCCTGTTGACCCGGCTTTTATTTTTTTAACTATTGGAGTCACATATGAGGCATCAGATATAGTATGGCTAAGACCAAGAGTTTCACCGGCTATCTTCTCCAAGTCAACGATGTCAGATTGACCCTTTCTCGCAGATAGTGAAGGAGGGAATGAAGTCACAAAAAGATTAGTGAAAACAGACACCTTCTGATATCCATCAACTAAATGAATTTGATTAATAGCGTCATCCAAGCTGTTTTCAGAAAGATTTTCCTCATTGTCGGAAACATCAACGACTACTTTTTCGATGGAAATTATTTCGTCTTGTTTAAGTACATTTTGACACATGTCTATTATCCCGTCCCAATGAGGACTACCACCAAACGGTGTTGCCTGAGAAAGTAAATCTAACTCATCGGAAAATTCTGAAAAAGTCATAATATCATAATTGTCATTCACATATGGTATCCATACCATGTCATTGTAAACTTGAACTGTTGGACTGGCCTCTTGAGAAGCTGCTTCAGGTAATGTCAAAGAACCGCCTGCCGACCCATCAATTGCTATATAATCTGGATCTTCTATGATTTCGCCAGTTTCCGTATCCCTAGTTTCTCCTGGAAGCAACCCTGTTTGGCCATATTGCAAATAACCAGACATATTTGAAGCGAGTGTCTTCTCCGTGTCTGTTCTTCCAAAATAAAAATCGTCCTCAATTGTTACTTCAACTATTATTTTATAAAGTTTTCTCTCAACTCCTAATTCTATATTAATCGGCTGCCTTGATGGTACTGATATGGTTCCGTCATCCTCGTTATAAACAATGCCAATAACAGAATCATCTCCATTAATATATTGAACTAAATCACTAAGAGCGACAAGAACGTCTTCACCTCTCTCAAGTAAAGTTGTTCCAGCTGCACCATTTTCAGAATAAAGAGTCAATGCAGAAAACAAAACCGGATAAATAGACACGCGCCTGGCCATATCATTTACCGTACCTGTTTGAGATTTGCTCTCCAATGACGATGATGTACTGACGCTTTCACTGCTATCGTCTGAAATTGAAATTAGTACATAACCATTAATTAACATTTTTACTCCATCTGTAGGAGGCTCACCAGTAGTATCAAAAAGTTCAATACCGGCGGAAACCTGAGTCCTACTATCTGCTTTCATTCTGTCTGGGCTAAGAGTTATTTTAGTCAATAATTTACCCGTCTCGTAACCGCTTCCTCCACCGCCTAATACATAGAAGTATTCTCCATCGTCAGTAGCGCCAGGGGAATTCCTTTCATATGTCATCTTAGATAGGTTTCTGTATGTCGTCCAAGTATCCGTAGTAGTATCATAGCCTTCTAGTGCTCTTAATGTATTACTATGGAATGTCCTAGTTACAGTGCCATCAAAATACTGTTTTATTCCACTTCCTCCAGCCATATAAAACTCATTATTCAATATAGCATAAGCTCCAGTTCTAAATCTTTTTATTGGCGTATTGCTATAAGATACAACTGAGTACGTTATGTTATTCTCGTCAGACACATCAATTTCAATTAACGTACTTGCAAAATTGGCATTAGTATAATTAGCATCATCATATTCATTTAATATTCCACCAAATACATAGATTTTCCCAGATTTAACATAAGATGCTGGAGAAACTCTCATCAAAACGTTGCTAACTTCATTCAATTCATCAATTGTTGTCCAAACCCCAGATGTTATATTATATTTCATTAGATAATTATTAAATGAATCTATTTCATGTCCCTTACTACTTTTCTTCAAAGATGAAAGACCACTAAATACATAAATATTATCTCCTATCAATTCGGCACATCCATGAGAAACTGGGTGAGGCATATCATTAATAACTGACCATGAATCCAAATTGATATCATAAACTTCGCATAAGCCATTTGAATTCAATCCGGATTGCCCGCTAAATGGGTCAAGACCAAATCCCCCTAAAACATAAACTTTTTCGTTATAAACTACGCTTTGAGAAAATGCCCTTGAATAAGTTATATCGGAAATGTAAGACCATGTTCCATAATTTCCAGAAACTCCAGATTTGTCTGCTCTATCGTATTCAAAAACCTCACACGAAGAAGACACCCCATCAGCAGTTAATCCACTAAATGCTAATGTTTTTTCTGAAACAGAATCATATTCGCAGGAGAAACCGATTCTTCCTACTAACATAGAATCAATTTCTTCCCACAGATCAGAAACAGTATTATATCTCTCTACTTTTTTAAGGTATGCTGGCGAAGACCCAATTTCATCTTCTGTTCCAGCAAATCTTATATCTACCTGATCTGACATCGTTCTCTCAACTGTTCCGAGTTTGTCATAAGTAGAAGTGGCACGAATAGATATGTTGGCATTTTGTTTTATTTTTGTCGCATTAAGAGTACAGTATACTACGCTTCTTCCACCAACAGTTGATGTTATGCCCTCATATGATTTTAGGTTTATTTCTGAAATAAATTCCTCATACGAAGAAAAACCAGCAAATAAAGTTTTTCTCGCATTTTCGCTCATTAATTCAATGCTTTCTACGGAGAATTCATCAGTGCCATTCGAGAAAACAAACTCAAATGCTACTTTAGTTCCATTTGGTACGGTCTGTTCTGAAAAACTTATTTCAAAATATATATCTGTCGTGTTTATCCCGTCATTTGGCGGAGAAAGAACAGTGCTTCCTTTAGAAACCATTTTTTGAAAGCCAACATCAAGAGGCTCTTTAAGAATAATTACTACAGGAGGCATTCCATCCGTTCTACTTCCACCGCCAACCATAGTTATAGATTTTCCACCGAATATCATTTGAGATTGACCAGAAAACGAAACTATTGGAGGATAATCTTTTTCTTGTGGCACGGCACCATAAAAATAGCATTTAGAAAACTTAGGAACATCTTCGCTTGATTCGGAACTTATCTCTGGAGGAGGTCCGACAAATGCATTAACTTTTAATGAGAACTCTGCCAGACCTGATTCTATCTCAATTGGAATTAACTCAGGATCAGTATAGGTTTCGCCGTCATATGTATAAACTATATCAGATTCTGATTCGTTAATAGTCCCGAAACCGGGAGATTGCAATGAAATCTTTTGTCCATCTAATAGGGCTATATAAGGCATGTCAGAAACATCTAAACAATCATAGAATGTTTGTCCGCCATCGCCATCAGTAACCAATGGGTCAGCATGAATCTCGAAATTAGTAGTATTTGATCCATCGGCATATATTACATGGCCAGTCATTTCATATCCATTCGTCATATAAAATCTGTAAGAAGTACCAGTAACCTCAAGAGGGTCAATTGAAATATCTTCTTCTGAGTTCCCGAACATGCCGTCATAAACAACCGATGCTTTAACAGTATACTCTTCTCCAATTAACTCTATTTCTCCATCTGAGTTTGTTACATAATGCTTTTTAACATCAGATGCAGGGCCAAAGAACACATTTCTTGCTACTCCATCTCTAACAACGGAATATACGCCGTCCTGAAGAGAAACTGATTCTGAAGAATAAAATGGACGGGATTGACCGAATCTTCCATTTTCTAATTCCCATTTAACTAGAGTACCATCAGGGACATTGGTTCTTGATAATTTTGATTTAGAATCGTATGATGGAGGGCCGACATAAACGTTTACAAACTGCTCAGCGACTTCTCTACCATCGGCTGATGGCGCACTACCAGATATATCTACATTCAACATTGTTTTTGCTGTAATAAAATGTTCTTGTCTATCTTTATATCCGTTTACAACGGTTGTAACTAACACATTTAATTCAACAGCCTGATCCGCTGGAACTAATCTAAAAGTTCCGACACTGGCTGTAATGGTCCTATCGGACGTAGTATTTCCACCATCATCTTTAACATTAGCATTTCTATCTTCATTAGATATGGTTATTTCTCCGTCTTCAAGTTCAAATATTTCGCTAGGAGTCTGTTTCCAAACCCTAACTGAGCTGCCATCGGCTTGAGTTTCTCTATGACTTAATTCGTATACTTCTGCCCTAACTGAAACAGAATCACCTGTATCAAGATAACTATTCTCAAAAGAAATTTCAATATCTCCGTAATAAGACATACCAGATTTTGCATAAATTCCATCATAATAAATAATCTGCTCAGAAGAACCTCCGAACCCGTCTGAAATTGTTTCTTTTTTAGCAATTTTTTGTGTTTCCGGGTATTTATTTCTAACATAAACTGTTAATGGGTTTCTAAATGAAAATTCAATGGAGCCAGATTCCAAAGCGAATTCAAGAGCATCATCCGTTAACAAATCGACTAATCCATCAGCATAAAGAGAGTCATCTACGCCGGCTTCTGCGGCAGTTACTTCTTCGTTTTTAGAAACTAAACTATCATTATATATTTTATAATTACTTTTCACTGTAAAATTAGCAGATGAATAATTAGATAATACTCTCTTATTATATAAATCTAATAAATTAAATATAGCTCTTATTTCTCCGCTATAACTTTTTTTATCTATTAACGCTACATAATCACTCGTAGAAATATCAGAGCCACTTGATTCGCCGTCATACTCAAGAGCCTCCTTTGAAGAAAGGGAATATTCAGCAGTATCAAAATCGAAATTTTCAATCTCTGGAATTGGCACTCCACTCTCATCATATGCGTAACTTCTAATTGTTACTGTATTTGCAAAATAAGTAAATTGATCCTGGGAAAATGAATTTTTATTCCAACGTAAAATAATTTTCTCATCACTAAATATTTCTGCACAAAAATCTTCTGCACTAGGAGGTTCAAATGTGTCTACAATATCGTCAAGCGGTATAGCTTCACCGATAGTATTGCCAGCAGATAATGTCATAACCCTATTAAATGTATATACTCTATAATAGTATCTTCTATTATTTTCTAATTCTCTATGAACAAAATATTCATCATCGCCTTGATATATTAAATCGCCAGAAGACGGGAAGTTGTATTCAGAAGAAACGTTACCAGTAGAGCCAATAGCATAATTTTGAGCCACATTTAACGGATCAATATCTGGAGTTTCTTCTTTGCTCATATAAATCATTACTCCAATAGCCGTATCGGCAGTAGGTAAAGTCCATGAAATTTTGTTCTGAGTATTTCCTGCCTCTATGGAGAAATTTTCAACGTCCGATGGGGAAACCAAGAACTCAGCAGGGATTTGAGAAGCGATATATGATGAGTCATACATCCACGAACGCCAAACAGATGAAACCGTTATGCTTTCCTGCAACGAATTCTGTGGCAGACAATAATTTCCAGTTGCATTCTTGGTATAGACTGAATAGAAGTATTCTACTCCATTAATAAAGCCATAAGTACCGGAAAAATCATCAATTATTATATTTTCTCCGCTTGTTACAACTCCCTCATAAACTAATGTTCCATCAGAGGCATTAGATATATTCCCATATTTTCTAATTATTCTTACTTCATTGTAATAACTTGAATAATTCTGAATAGTTCTAAACTTTATGATAATTTTTCTTTTTCCCGTATCTACTTCGGCAGATGGAACGCCTATTGTCTCCTTAACTACGACCTCTTCTAAGGATAAACCATTAACAGGCAAAGGAATGGATCTATTATGAACTGTAATTTTATCAGTACTCGCCAGTGAATAAACCGAATCATCTCTCATATTAAATATTGAGTAATAATAAGTAGACCCATTTACAACAGTGTCATCAGAGGCAACAGATAAACCTGTATTAGCGATTATCGATCCATCTATTGGAGTAGACGGATAAGTGTCACTTCTTCTAACTATCCGATATGTTCCGCCATATATGCTGTCGTCACTATCCGCTACTCTTTCAATTTCTAATGTATCAATTATTTTACTTCCGTATGTGCAAAGAGAATAATATAAATCACCAGGATAAACATTATTAAGATCATTTGAGAACTCTCTTATCAGATCAAATCTAGAACCATTATAATCGTTCCAAGTAAGACTTCCACTTTGATCAACTAAAAATGAAAGGACTCTTGGTTCTAAAGATAGTTTTACTTTATCATCGGCATATTCGGTTTGATAGAACTGCCCACCAGTAATTTCAGGAGTTACCAAAGATTGGTTCGCTGTAGCTGAAACTAATCTTAAATTTTCAAAATCTGAAGAATCCTCAAAATCCCAAATAATGAAATTATAACTATAATCATGAGCGCCGTCATTATTAATTGCCCCATACGATGAACTATCTTCTATATATGACCATTTTGAAGTATTATCGTTATCGCCATAATTCTGCGTTAAAACTAATACTAGTCTATCGTACCCTCCAGAATAATATAATCTAAAATTATACCAACCAGGTCCGTACAAGTCGGAAGATGATTTTATATCTGAAGAGAGAATTCCAGTAACAATATTATTAGAAGAATCTGCTCCGTAAACTGAAAGAGAAATAGAATAATCAGAAGAAACCGAATAACCAGGAATGAGATAAATAGAAACCTTATCAAATGAAGATCCGCCAGTAATAGGCTGTTTAAGCATATCGGAGTAAATTCTATCTGCTCTTGAAGTTGTTGTTGCAAAATCAAATGATAAATCAATTTTTCTCACATATAAATCAGAAAGAGAAGATATAATTTCAGTATCCGATTCAACCGTCTTAGAATTTAATACAATTTTATCGGAATAATTATTATATTCAACGGTAGTTAGCAATGAAATTAAACTCGACTTCAAAGCTTCTTCTGAATCATATGTTATGTCTTTTATTGGAACTAACTTATCAGTAATTGAAGATTCTATACCAACAGCATTCATTTGAGAAATTGAAGCATCGACTATTTTTACCCTCTCCCAAACATGACATAAATCAGCAAAGTCAACAGTTGATATTGTTTGCTTTGACCACGTTGTTCCGTAATCATCGCTTCTATAAATAGTATTTTTTCCAGATAAAATAACTATTCTATTGCCAGCGTCAGAAAAAGACTTTATTGAAACTGCGCTATTTGTTGCGTCAATGCTCCTAATCGAAAATGAGGCGCTACTAACAGAATTATTCAAAGAACCTACATCGCTATATAGCCCCTTATTAGTAACGGCAAAAACTATGTTATTATATTGGAACAATCTATCGGCAACCATATCATCTATATTTAATGAATCAAAAGAGTAACTTTCCCTCCAAGTAACACCATTAAGAGTTTTATAAACAGAATTATCAATCAAACAATAAGCTGACCCATTAGAAATCAAAGACGAAACCTTATCGCTTATAACTACACTGTTCGCATCAGAGTCATAAAATTGTACTTTCGTCCACGTATCAGAACCAAATTGAGAATAATAAACTCCGTCAGAACAACCAATAACCAATAAATTAAAAACATTATTGATCTCATAAGCACCTGGTGGAAGACCATACCCCTCATTTTTTGTCCATGTCAACCCGCTATCTGAACTTAAATATAAATCATTTGAAGCTACGACATATATTGTGCTTTCAATTTCTTTTACAGATGTTACATCCAAATCTAAAGAAGAATCCAAAACAATTTCTCTATCTATTGAATTTCTATCGGCAGAAAGAACAAAGATATTTCTATCAGTAGCGACCCAAGTTTCTCCATTTGTCTCAAAAAATCCATTAATAATGAATGGACTTATATCGATTTCTTTATTTTCAGAAACAGAAACATAATCTATAGTGGAATTAAAAACATCATAGAACTTTTTAGAAAAAATGAAATGGTCTGAGTTTATTAATTCACTATTAAAAGATCTTATAGTTCTAGTGGATGCATATGGGTATTCAGTATCAGTTTGTATAGATTCAATAAAGTTATGTTCAGCAAATAACCCCATTTGTAATAAATTATCAAGGAACGTATTTCCTAATCCAAAAGGAAGACCGGAATCTCTCCTGCTTAAAGCATTATCTATTTCATCATGAGAATTGACGCCCTCATTGGAGAAAGTCACATTTTCAACACTAATGTGAATTATGTCATATTTCGACAAAGTTATTCCAGTAATGTATACTTTTCCATTACTAGAATAAACAGTTATTTTTCTATCGTCTGCATAAGAAAATTCATACCTTTTATTTGTCGTTTTCTCAGTTATAGAATCAACGTCAATAAAAGCATCGTCTAAATCGGCAGAAACAATCGAACCTAAATATTCACCATTAACATAGGCACTTACCTCGACATCGTCTTCATCAATGTCCTGCCATCCGCCACTAGTCAAATGATACTCCAAGTAATCAACTGCTATTGAATTTATATCATCATACGACTTTTTCCACTCAAAATATAAATCGTTATTATTCACATCATAATAATATCCGGAATTAATCAGAATATCATTAGAAAATAATGATGGTATTGTTCCTACGAACTCTGACCAAAGAGTTGTTTTCCCGCCTTTCCATCTATAAAGCTTGTTATCGAAAGAAATTAAAACATTATCTTTTAAAGTTCCATAAATAGAGCGAGGGTAACTTTTTGACAGTCTATTTTTAAATCCTCCATTGATTTCAATAATCGTTTCCAAATCATCGGTGAAAAACACCCCAGATGAAGTTGAGAAGAATAACCTACCATCAATAACATTAAATATGCTATTGTTATCAATTCCAGAAAGATAACTGTTTTTAACCCAATTAACTCCGTTATCTATTGTCTTATAAACATCTCCATTCTCATCTACACAAATTATCTCAGTAGAACTCCATCTTCTCATGCTATAGAATGAGTTTAAACTTGCGGATTTATTCCAAGTCACACCCAAATTGGAAGTAGCAAATACTCCATCAGAAGTACTTACCAAAGTATTCAAACCTCCGATATTAATTACTGACAATATCTCCGAAGTTGTACTTTCAAATTTTATAACAGATGCTGCATTAAATTTATATGCTGATGCAAATTGCAAGTCATATACAAAAACTCCAGTATCGGTAGCGACATATACATTGCCAGTAGAATCTTCAGATAATCCATGAATAATATTAGAAGAATCAAGACCATTCATAGAGAACCAATTCTCTCCGTCCCTAGTAAAATAAACCGCTCTTCTGCCAATGGCAAAATAAAGTATATCTAAACCTGATTCGCTTTTCTTAAATCCCCTAATAAGATCGTTAAAAACAGCGTGCGACTCCCAAGTAATACCATGATCGCTACTTTTTAATACTCCTTTGCTGGATGCCCCATAAAGAACGCTATTATATTCGAAAAAATCATAAAAAACAGTCGAATCACCAATTTCTATATTAACATTAGCATCATTAACAACATATGTCATATTATTTAGGTCATAATATATATTGTCGTCACTAAATATAGTATAAGTTCTCACACCTGCCAATTCTTTTATTCTTCCTCTATGGGAAATTGCTGGAAGAACGGCTTTGGCCAAAACTCCTGACACAATTTTAGAAGCATTAAGATCACTTAAAAAAATAGACTCTAATTGCCCTGAAATTTCCTTCAAGTTTATAAATTGCAATCTTACAACCGGAGCTTCGCTATATAAAGATGTACCTCCGGCAGAATAAAGAGCAGTCTCAAAAACTATTTTGTTTTCATCAAAATCTACTTCATATAATAAGTTTGGTATCTGGTCATTAATATAAACGATATATGATCCGTAATTAACCAAATCTCTTTCGGAAACATAATTTTGATAGTCATTAGTAGAGAAAACAGTGACATCTTCCTGTTTTGACAAATTGATCTTTAATGCCTGGTTCCTTGTTTCAGAAAATTCGTCATCAACAGAAACTGAATGCGTATGATTTTTAATAAAGTTAGAAGTTAAGCTACTGACTATATTTTTTAAGTCAGAAATAATAGTTCTTGCTGGAGTTATTGAATCAATCGCCCCAGATTTAGTAACAACAGTTCCCAACTTAATAGAAGACGATGGCTGAGTCGAAGAAATAGAAGAGTTTATATCAACCGTGTTGGAAAAAGATCTAACAATGTAATAATACTCAGTTCCGTCAATTAGTCCAGTATCGGAATAAGATAGAGAGGTAAACAGCACCGAGTCAATAAGAACGAATTCTCCATATTTCTCAGTATTCCTGTATATATTCCATCCCTCAATTCCAGTTATATCAGACGGCGGATCCCAGGATAAATCAACCCGGCCAGAAATAACAGTGCCAGATAGATTTTCCGGAGGTTCGGGGACGCTACTTGAGACAGGAGAACCGAAAACCTGGTCATCAACATTAAATGTGCTCTCGCTAGAGCCTGCATAAGAGGTTACAACATAGGCGTAACGCTGATTGTTGGTTAGTCCGATGTCATACATGGACGTATTATTATATCCCTCTACTGCGCCTAAAAGGGAAAACTCAGAAAATATCGCCTGATATTTATAGAGATCAATTGGGCCAGCCCTATAAACTTTGTATCCATCTGCAATACTAACTTCCGCCCAAGAAAGATTTATCTCTCTGTCTCTTACTCTGGCAACAAATGGAACAGGACTATCCAAATTAAAAGTAGCATCTTCTGGAGAGGCAGTTAACGAAACTCCATAGCTCTTATTGCCAGTTTCATCAACAGTTCTAAAAATAAATTTATAAGTCGAACCATTAACTAAGCCATTTAATCTATAGTATTCTCTTTGAGTTATTATAGTAGGAGACGGAGGGGAAATAATCTTTATCGTAGACGAGCCGTCATAATATGTCGGTATATAATCACATACTACAGATAAATCGCCTGGACTCAAAGTAGATGCCAATGTTAATTTTGCCGATTTTCCTCCGCCAGATGGAGAACTAGTTAATTCAACCCAACTTCCTATTGGATAAGTTCCAGTTATTGGGCTAGAAATAGGTAGAGTAAATGTAGACCCAGAAAATGATTCATACGAAACGCTTTCACTAAAGGAATCCTCCGTAGAAGAGTCCCAATAATAAAATTCGTAGTATGAAAAATCTTTTACTTCCTGAGCTTCCCAATTAAATAATACATATCCATCACCGGATGAAGAAGTTATATTTTTTACTTCTGGCGGAGCTGAATAATCAGGTATAGATAGTTTTAAAAATATTCCATCACTCTCATTGCCATCGGTATTAACAACAGTAAGTTTTGCCTCGTAATCTTTTGAATCTTGAAATAAATTAGAAACTATTGACTGTCCGCTTCTAAATGGAAATGATATAATTGATTTTGTTGTATTATCTCCGGCAACAATTCTCTCTCCAGAAACCCCTTCATCATATATATATAAATTATAATGGGAAACAGAAGAAGATGCAGACGGACCCCATGAAAGTGTTACTTTTGGAGTCACCGGCTCTGGAGATCTTACATTAGTAACAATATAACCAAATACAGATACTTCATCTGGAGCGATATTTATTTGTGGTGTAAATTCTCTTGTTATTCCATTAGATACATTGCCAGAAGTGTCTAAGGTTTTAATAGTTACTCTATATGAGATATTATTGGTAAGTGCAGTATTGAAATAATATAGTCTAGTTCCAACATTAACTAAAACAGTACTTGAAACATTCCCGCTTGAATCTAGTTTACTTAACGAAACGACATATGAATCTAAATCACTGCTTTCACTGGCGTCCCAAGTTAAACTAATTGATTTATTTGCTGCTTCTATTCTGACATTTGTTACTTCAGACGCCGGAGTAGTATCAGCTATGGTGTCAATAGTTATCGTTGAGAAAGAACTCTCATTTCCAGAAAGATCAACAGCAGAAACTCTATAATTATATTTGGTTTCTGGTTCTAATAAAGTATCTTTAAAAGTTACAATAAGAGATCCGTCAGAAGAAGAATGATCTTTATTGGATATGAAAACATACGAAATATCAGTAGAAAGCTTTCTATATATATTATAATAACTTATATCATCATCTGAGCTTTTATCCCATGTCAAAGAAATACTTCTTTCTTCAATTAATGAAGACTGAAGTGAAGAAGGCGCGGATGGGGGATCAATATCTGAAAAACTTACCAAAAGTTTATTTGAAGAAGTACTTATTCCATCTGTTATATTTGAGTTCCTTATTGCGTAAATATAATTAGTCGAATCATCTGTCAATGTTTTTTTAACGTTATTTTTAGTAACCCCATAAAGATCAGAAATAATTCCCTTACCAGGGGAAATGCTGACATCTAATCCGCCGGAATCTGAAATTTCCCAGCCGTCAATAATTCCATCCCCGGTCATATCCGAAAGTCCCTTAAGCAATAAATCAAAAGCAATTGCTCTTTCCTTGTCTAATATGGCCGAAAACAATTCTCCATCTTGAAAATATGGAAACCTATAATGAGGAGTTCTAATCATGATTATCTCTAATTCAATTTAAATTAAGTTTTACTAATTCTCCGCTATCTGTGGTAAACATTATACCAAATTCATCAAGTCTAGCAACGCTATCTGTCGTTGATAAAAACTTTACGCCGATCTTAATATTTTTGTCTGAATTATTTTCATCGGTATAAAATACCTTATTTAATTCTATAATCTGATAATCATTCCAATCAACACTAGTTCCGCTAGTGACTCCAAATATCAATTCAGTTCCAGTTGGCGTTACAGTATTTGCAGTAATTATGCCAGACTTCAAATTAGAAGATAAGGCAAAATTGGTAGTAAAATAATGCACAGCAAAAGTAGACTTTGATGTAATAGTAACATTATGAAGAACTGGCGTTATTCCTCTAACACTACTAGATAATTTTACTTTAAATTGAATATATTGTCCAACTGTTCCATTTATGCTTTGTCCTGATGCGACAACATCCGACCAATCCTCATTATCTATTGCCGATTCAACTTCCGAACTTCTAATGCGTATTTCTATCGCTGTTCCTGTAGGAACAGTGCCAGAATATGAAATTTTATCCCACGCTATAAGATTGTTTGTTCCATTAAATACTTCAGATGTATATACCGCCGTTTCTTGATCTATTCTGCCGACACTAAGGAATGGCCTATTTCCTGAAATTGTTTTCATTACAGAAGCAGAAGAATCAACAACTAATATTCTATTCTTAAGAGAAAATCCGGCAACGTCCTCCGCAGTAAGTATATCATATAACCTTTCAGTTTCTGTCTTTGGCTTTAATTCACCATCGGAATCAAATAAAACAGTTTCATTTCCAGCATAATCTATAAACTTAACATAAACATATTTATCAACATTTAAAGAAAGTGATTTTACCTTCCCGCTAGATATAATAAAAATTTCTCCGTTAAATACGGCTACATCTTTAATATTATCAGCAGAATCATCTATATATGAAACGGACCATGAATTTTTACCTAATTTCATTAATCTAGAATCAACGCAAGCATACAAATCATTAGTGCTTCCATCAGAACTATTTGAATACTCCTTTATTGAATAGCAATTAGAATAAATAGATTCAAAAGATTTTACAAAAATATCTCTAGATGCCACTAACCTCAATATTCTTCCATTGGAATTTGTACCAGCATAAACAGTGTCTGAATCTGTCCCATAATCTCTGCCAACACCAAGGGAAAGTATCTTAATATCAGAATCATCAAATGCTATTTCAGAAGACCCATTTGCCATATTGTATCTGTATATTCTCCCCTTATCGCCAGTGCCCATATAAATAAATCCAGAGAACTCAGTCAAACTATATATTCCATCTTCATTAAAATCGAACAGTAATGTAACTGACTCGCCGTCATACATATACAATTTTCCAGAAGTTCCAGTTCCTATATATAATTTATCATCGGTGCCAGATGCCATAGAGTAGACATATGAATCACTTAATTGAGTTAAAACAGAGTAATTGTCGCCATCTGAAGAAACGAATATCTTGCCTGAATCGCCAGTTCCAACATATACCTTTCCAAGATGGGTTTCCATGCAGAGTATTTGTTCAGCAGAAAGATTTTCAACATTATTCCATTCTCTTTCAGTCTTGTCAAACTTATAAATTTGCGCGACATTTGATGAACCAGCATACAAATCGGTTTGAACAACACTGTTCGTAGATCTTTCAAAGATATGCAAAACTGAACCACTTGAGCCGACGAAAGAATGACTATCAGTTCCAACCCCTATAGTTGACCCCAAATCATAATTAGCAGATTCAGCAAATGGGATAGGGGTTATTGGAGCGCTTCCATCAGAAGTAAAGTTTGAATATCTAGAAATAACCATATTCTCAACGCCAGATACACTATCAGATGCGCTAAGAGAAAGGACAACTTGATTGGCGCTTACCTGGTCAGATATATCTATCGTCCCAATTGGCGGAGTCTTATCATATATTACTGTCCCAAATGGATAATTTTCAGCCTCCAATGATGAACTTGAGAATTTATAAACATATGAGTCTCCATTAAGGATAAATGACGCAACAACCTGCCCGGCAAACGATCCGTTTGCCAATCCGGTTATTCTTTTTGCTCCAGTAAAAGATATTTCTAGCATTAATGTTGGGTCAGACAAATTAAATAGTAATTTAACATATTCAAAATAAATTAACTCTACAATATCAGAAGAAGTCAAAGCAGAATCAAAAATAACTATTTTATTATTACTATCAAAATAATACGATGATGAAGACCTATATGTTCCATTTACCTTAACTATGTGATAATATTGTCTATCTAAATCATCATCTGTAATTATCTTATAAGACTTATAATTAACTAAACTGGACAAAGAAATAAGACCATCTTTAGAATCTATTAAATAATAGCACAAAGTAGATGGGTCAAAGAAATCAATTCCCAAATTATTAGCTAACCACAAATTATTATTTTGATCAATAACAAATCCATTAATATAATCAGATGATAACTTTTTCCTAAAAATAGTTATTGTCTCTCCTTCTATTTTTACTAATCCCCTATCTCCTATTGCCCATATTACACTGTCAGATTCTTTTTGGATTGAATTTATCTCTTGGTCAAGAAGTCCATCTTCAACTGTCATAGTTGTTTCGAGATCATTTTGCCTATTTATTTTAACAATTCCGCCATCAGTCGCCACATATATGTAATCATTTGAAAAACTAAAACCATTAACTTTTAAACCAGAAGCATAAATATCTGAATTCGAAGTTTTAAGGATATTATTCTTAAATATCGATGAAGCAGAAAATGATATCGCCCCTTCATCAAATCCTATCCAAATATTTCCAGTTTCTGAATCCTCATTTATTGATCTTATATTTCCAATTGAATATTCATTATCTATTTCCATCCATTGATGATCCTCATCTATTATCGGAGAGGACAAATGATAATGGTAATATATCTTATCTCCAGAAGATACATAAATGTTTCCAAAACTATCAACAAAAACATGCTCAGGGTCAGACGGCGACTGTATAGAAGCTTTTTCCGTATGTTCATTTTGTGTCAAAGAACTTCCACTTAAAACCATTGAATATATTTTTAATCCTGAATTATCTATAATATATAGATTTTTTTCACCATCAATAAAGAAATCAACAAGGTTATCAGCGTCCCACGAATTTATTATTATTGGCTTTACTGAACTTCCTGTATAATATTTTAGATAATACCACTCAGAAACAGATGGGCTGATCGAAGATATATTTCCGAATGTAATAGACTTTGTATTTCTACTATTTGAAACAACGATAGAAGATGACGATACATCGGCAGATTGATCCGCTGTTGTTTTTGGAGTGTATAAATTAAACGAATATATAGTATCAAACCCCTCGTTATTATTTGAGGAGAACACTACTTGCATTTCTTTCTTTGAAGAAAAAGATGCCGAATCAATAGATAAAATATTATTGAACGAAGATGTCTGCAAAGACTCAGTTGTTGAGTTAAATACACCATCAATAGTTCTTAACATGTTAATTGAATTAGAACCGGAAACCCCTTCTAACCATAAAATATTAAGGTCAGAATCTGAATCGGTAAAAGCTGTTATCGCCGGATATTTTGAATTGTTTGATGAGCTTGAAATTCTGACAGAAGAAAGAAATGAACCAAAGTAACTTCGATAATAAATTTGCGGATTCCCAAAACGTATGTCTTGCCAAACAAAATGATATTTTCCAGAACTATCAACTTCTATATCTGGATTTGATGCGCCATATGATGCATCTGAAACTAAATGTTCTATAACCCATTTATTTTTCGCGTAGTAAGAAAAATAAATATCTCCAAAAGAGTTCCTATCATCTTGCCATATTACAGCTATTTCCGTCCCAGATGAGGCGATAGATAAATTTGAAGCGTCATAAGAACTTCCGAATCCAGAAATTCTTATATCTTCCTCGTCACTGTGACTGCTGTACCACTTTTCTTCAGATTCGATATACTTTGCCGAATACACATGATAATTTCCAAGCCTATTATCCAACCAAACAATGAATATGTTATCAGATGAATCTATGGCAATCTTAGGTTCTATTGAATCACCAACGGAATCAGTTATTCTATTCTTTTCAAAAACACCATAACCATTATATTTAATATAAACAATTTCATTATTTCCGAACTGGTCATCTTGATAAACTATATGAGCAATATTGTTTGAGTCAATTGCGATTGACGGTTCAGACCTGTTACCGTTATCATAAGTAAGTTGTTTTTCTGCCCCCCAAGATGATCCATTATATTCACTCAAATATATTTGCCAACCACCAGACTTGTTACTGTGCCAAACAGCATAAGAACGCTGGTCAGAAATCGTAGCTAAAGAATGCGCTGAACAATCGGCATAGGACTGCGCTTCCCCCAAAAACAAACCAGTGCCGTCTATAAGAAGAACCCAGCTATCTCCATCTTTAACATATAAGAAGATATCATTATTTTTACCCGTAACCCTCGCCTCAACAAACGATGAAGAAAAATCATGAAAAGCAGTGACATTAGCATCTGAGAAAACCACTCTATTTTCAAAGAAATAAATAGTTTCTTCATATTTGCCATCGTTAATCGTAAGACCGGATGTTTCACTAGTAGAATCGTTATCATCCGCTATTCTAATTTTAAAATCTATTGTCCATCCGTCACCGTTTTCAACATTGGCAAACCAAGAATTACCAGAGTTTTTTGTAGTTTGATAATTCCAAACCTTACCAACTCCTTCTGACACAGTATCTATTCTTAAAAAGTTATTAAAAACCCCACCGACACCAACGCAGTTTTCTGTCTTAGAAAAATTAATTAAATTTGACTCGCTACTCAATTCGGCCTCAAATGTAAAAGCGGATACTTTGTCTCCTGTTATTTCAAATATTTCATCTTTAGTTGATACCCACTTAGACATATTATTGTCAATCATAACTTTATTGGCCTCAAAAGCGACAACTGGTCTAGCCATATATTTAGATCTATATGCATTCTTTGAAACAGAATATATCTTTCCTGATTCAGTAACATCAGTCGGATTTGTTGCGACAAATAATTTATTATTGCTTTCATTATCAAAAAGGAAATCAACTGCTTCTTCGTCATCAAAAAACAAAGAAGATATTTCCGATGTTTTCATCGCTGTTTCTGGAGGAAACGCACCGTCAGAATCAATAAGAAAAGCCCCCCAAGTAGACTCTACAGGAAGTCCATTAGGAGCAGATGAAATTTTCAGAGAAGACTCACTTGTCTGTATCGTATTTTTTCCCAATACATTAAGCGCAAGGATACCATCCACATAGAATTTAATATCATCTTCTTCGCCTGTTAAACGATACAAATGAAATTTTGTTGTATCAATAAAGTAAGTTGAAGTTTCAGATGTCTTTACGAGAACTCTGTCAACAAAAAACTCAACTGACATTGAATAGGTTCCGTCTTTCACTTCTAAATCATGATGAGGATATAAATCTTCATCAAATGAAGATATTGATTGGGATAATGAATCCATCTTATAAAAGAATTCCATTGTCCATCCTTCAATATTATCAACATAATTATCCCAATAATTACCAGTAGTAAAAAAGTAATCTTCTTTATCGACACTTGAACCATAAGTATTAGAAACGCTTAAAGTAATATAGTATTTTAATCCATATTTTAATTCAGAATCATACCCTAAAGTAGTTACAACGTGCTGATTCAATGAAGATAAAACAATGCCGGTATTAAGTATGTCACTCTTGCCACGAGAACTACCTATCTTAAGACTATAAGAATCTTGCGCGTCTCCATCCTGGTCATAATAGTCCCAAGAAATAGTTGGACTCAATGAGGCTAATTCATTTTTATATTTTGTATCTACTAAAATATTAAGAACTTCTGGTTTCGCCATAGTTTTTCACCTATTTAAAAATAACTGCATATTTGGAATAAAATTTATTAAGAAGGAAAAGAAATAAAAATCTTTATCAATATCATTTTCAATATTTACAGTGTTTTTCCTTTATTAGAATTCTGATATTCACAAAAACTACCAACCAATATTGTTTTTTAACTCAACTAAAGGAAAATCTAGATCATAATACTTTTTAAACATGTGGTTAAGTCTGTTTTGTAAACAATGGTTATTCATAAAATATTTATTCCACTTTTTGACATCATCATCTGAGTACTTATATCTTTCACGGACATCAATAAGTTCGTCAAATGAGTTATAAGTTATCAAATTAGGATAAAACTCAGGATTCCAATCTTCATTTATGTCTAAACCTGTTTTTTGATCCGTAAGAGGCTGAAAAGATAAACATCCAGAAAATCCCAATTCAAAATGTCTGTAATTAGGAGAAGAATCTCTATAAACAGGAATATTAAGAGAATACATTAAGGATCTATTAAATTCTCTATATACTGACGGCCACAAAGTAGAAACCCTATTAATTTGCATTCCTAAATTAATTATAGATGAAATATGGTCTTCCCTCCAGCCATAATCTAAACCGTTATATTTTCTACAAGCAATTCCAAATTCTGTATATCTTTGTGACACTGGCCTTGGACATAGAAACGGGGCACCGAATAAAATCAAATTATTATCAGTATCAGCCATAGAAGACGACGGTATAGAACCTAAATGTAAATCCGATAATTCTACTCTGTCAGTATGCCTATAGTCATCAGTTGACCAAGTTATATACTTTGGCCCCTTTGGCCATAGATTTTTCTTCATCGATTCATCAAATTCTGCTTCGCAACAACCGCGACAAAGAACAATAACAAAATCAGGTTTTGAAGATTTTACTACACTATAATGATATTCATTAAGAAAATCTTTTCCTCCATATAAACCCGCCGGATCAATTTTTACTTCCCATCCTTTTCTATCTGGTAAATGGCATTCTTCCTGTCTATTATCAAACTTTAATAATAACAACTTTTTCACAACTATTTTTCCTCATAATTTAAGAAAATTTTGTTTTTATCAACGGCCCAGATAGAAGAACTTTCATTTTCATAAGTACCGGGATAAAACCTTCTAGGATAATCTTCAGTAAATTCTTCTAAAGCAATAAAAACACCAAGATGAGCTTCTCTTTCAGGATTGGGATAATATAAATCATGCCCACATAATATCCCGTTATCCTTTAATCTACTTTGAGAGATATATAATTCCTCAATAACCTGCTCGTAAACGTGACTAGTATCAATAAAAATTATATCAAAATAACTTTTTGGAAAAGTCATTAAAGAGGCAACTGAATCACCTTGAATTTGAATAATTTTATCAACTAATCCGTATCGACAAAATTCTTTCCTCGATATTTTTAAGAATTTTTCATTAATATCTAAAGAAACTGCGTTTAACCTGTCGTTATCAAACCATTCTTTTAGGGATGTTAAAGATCTGCCACAGAATGACCCTAATTCGCATAAATTTACTTTGCGTTTAGAATACGAATAATACATGCCAACCAAAAAGTTATAAACAAATATATCTGCTCTGCTAAAAGGCCCAGGTGCAAATTCGTCAGTTTTTTCCCCATACTTTTCCATATAAGTTCCTTTTAAACAATCATAAACGCCATTATCTTCTAACCATTTTCCCATATTATTTTTCCTCCTCATATGGCATAGACTTAACAAACCTACTGTCTACCGCCGTTTTACTGACAAAATTATTATATGCCCCTATCGCTTCATCATAATTTACAATTCTTTTTCTAAGACTACTGCTATTCAATTTTTCTTCTTGTATATCTACGGAATAATGAGGCAATCCTAAAAAAGATTCCAAATTATAAAAACTTTCTTTAAAATTGCTTTCTATACGCGAATAATCAAAAAACATTATCTGATTTTCAGCGGCCTTATTAATTAAATTAATTGTTTTAGGAACAAGGCGATCCACATAGCCATTAAATTCATTTTCCAATATGGATAGATCTATTGTTATTGGTTTCATAACATAATTAATGTTATTGTCTTTGTGCCATACTTTACTTTCTCTAGCCTGCGAATATGAAACAAACCATTCTAACCACTGCGACCTAGTATTAATTATCATCAAACATCCCAAATCAATAAGTCCATTCCACGCATCCACTCTCCATATAACTTCCTTAAAACCATATTGAAACGGCATCAAAGCCCTCTTGAAAAAGTCTATTTGAGACTCATCTCTATCAGGAGGAACTAAATGCCTATTTGACATTTCAAAGTTTCTTCTAATGTCATATTTGCAAGCGTTAAAAGGCTCGTTAATGCACACACAATATGGATGTTTATTTAATGTCGCAGATAAAGCAGTCGAACCAGACCTTCCATTTAAAGTTATAATTGCGAACATTCAATATCTCCTTTCTTAAAATTATACAAATATTCGGAACAAGTATCTAAATTTAGTTTGAAATTTGTTCTCATATCTCTTTTGAAGTTACTTTCATCAAATTTTTCACCAATCATAGAATAATACTTCAGCTTTCTACTTAAAGCCAAATTAACATAGCAATTGTTCATATAATTAGGAGAATGTATCTCTAATAATTTCTCACCACCACTCATATAAATTGCATTTGCCAAAGAGGCTCCATGAATGCCGGCCAGAACTTCAGTTCTCTTCATCAATTCAATTTGCTGAACCCACGATAATTTAGATGGCTCTATTATTTCAAACCCAAAATCTAAAAATAAATCTTCAACTTCATCAACATTTAATAACTTCCTAAATCTGGCATCCCTTCTTGAGAAAAATATGCTTGACTTCTTTTCATATTTTTTGTTAAAAATTAAATCTAATGATTTTAAAAAGTTTTCAGATGTAGCATAACAAACCAAAGGCTCTTTAAAGAAAACAACTTTCTTGGCCATTAATATTTTATTAGAATTGGAATTAATTATCTTTTCTTTCGGAATATTAAAAAAGTCTATACAGTCTTTATGCCAATCTTTATTGCTATTTATATAAATATAATCTACTTTATCAAACAATTTCATGTTTTCAGATTCTATTATCTTAAATAAATCAAAATGGCTCCAATGATAATAATTATTGCCAAAACACGATGATAAATGAAGCACAGTTCCGTCTATATAATTATCAATTTTAGGCAAAACATTACCATTTAATCTATGGCTATCAAATCCAAATCCTAGAGAATAAGAAGATTCTCTAATAAACTCCCCATCATCATTGCATACAATAGAGTCTCCAAAAATTACCCCATTATCAAACGAATATAACATATTGTTATAACTTAAAACTTTTTTGCATAGATGATGATTAATTTCAGTCCCCATATCTCCGTCATTAAAATAGAAACATAAATTCTCTTCTCCGATAATATCTCCATTAATATTAGCAAAATCTTTTTCTCTTATTGAACTTAAAACCATAATGACAGTCCTCTTTTTGCTAAATCATACATCGGACAATCAATCGCCCATGGCTTTGCCGAATGCCAATAATGTAATACTTTTATCTCCTCATTATTAAAATCATCTATTGCCTCCCAATCGCTAAAACCCCAGCGTACTTTACCCATTCCTGACCAAGAATTCCATTTGTGAGTAAAATAAGAATCTCTCCATTCATAGCCGATATGTTTAAAATAACAATGAAGTAACGCTTGATCTGCCCCTGGAATAGGTATTTTCATGCTATTAAAATCATAATTTTCTCTTAAGAAACTTACCATTCTATTTTCATCTAAAATATCTGGATTTTTCACAATTAAAACCCCGCTATTCATAAAATCATTATATTTATCAGTATGTCCTTCTATTACTTGATGGTTGCTTGCCGAAAAATCTTTATTTATATTTTTCCATAATGGACTTAAATCACTCATGGCAACGGCATCTAAATCTATGAAAAAATAAGGGACTGGGAATTGGCACAACAATCCAAGCTTCCAAACAAGGTTATGATGAACTCCATCTCTGTCTGTTGTGGGAAATATTTTAAACAACTTAACATCATACTGCCTTAATAAACGTAATATTAACGGGTTTGTGGGATTGTCTTTTACTCCCCACCAAAGAATACAATCCTTATGATATTTTCTTAGTCTTTGCATCCAAAGAGCTGCCAAAGGTATATACTTCTGGTTGTTATCCCAATCATAATTTGCAACTGTGACAAAAGATATCATTTAATTAAATCCTCATACTCTTCGCGTTTAAAATACTTCCTCCATAGTCCATCATTATTTATTCTAAAAAACTCTTGCGGTTTCCAATTTATCCTCTCAAGTTTCTTCTCCAATTTGTTCCAATCGTCAGAGTTTCTTCCTTTATGGGATATATGCAATATTTTATCGCCAACAGAAAAATAAGTTACTTTAAGATCTTTTGTTTTTTTAACGACATCTCTCCTAATTCCGTTAAGTAAACAATTCCTATTACTATAGTGTTGCTTTTCCCATGACTGCTCACATGTTTCAGCTAGGAACATGTGATCCCCGCCACCCGGAACTCCCAAAATAGAAAAACCGTTTATTTCTAAAAATAGCTTAGAATTAAGACAAATCGATCCTCCAGGAGTGAAATGTTTTTCTATTTTTTCTCCCCGCATAGCTTGTTCGCAATATTTTCCCCATAAAATCCTATATGAATCTTGTTCGCAACTGTTATCAACATCCCATTCAACCCACTTCTTACCAATAGAACCTATGGCAAACTGGTTAAGTTCTAATGCAAGAGAAACTTGATTTAACATTCCGTCTTCACAAAACATAACGTCAGCATCAATAAAATATAATCTTTTAGCTCCGGCACCGCAACAAAAGAACCCGCCAATATTCCAAAAAGATTCTTTACAAAAGACGATATCATCTTTGCATTCAACTTCTATAACAAAAATATCCTTAAAATCATTTTTTAATGTCTTAACTCTATCTTTTTGGTCAGAAACAACAACTATTTTTGATATGCTATTTTTAGATAAAATAGAATCAAGACATATATATAAAGATCTCCATCTGTCACTATGATTCCCGCAAAGACAAAGTATCGCGACATCGTCGCAATTATCCTTTAACTCAGAATTAACTCCTTTAGTATACCACTTAAGCATTGGGACAGATATCTTTACCCCATTACTATGTGGGATATCAATATGCTCCAATCCAGCAGAAGCCGCATAAGGCCATTCATTTTCTTTGCATATTCTGAAATTATAATTCCACAAAATATGAGGGTCTATATTATCAAATATTTCATCTAAATCTATAGCAGTTTTTACAATAAAGCTATTTCTTTTTCCTTTTATTTCAGAAAATTCTATTTGCTCTATATTTTTATCCCAAACTATTGAATCGCCTATGGGATTACATCTTAACGCATGTATTTCGCCTCTCTTAAAGAAATCGATAAGAATATCTTTATTATTGTTCAAGGAAGGAGTATCCTTAAACACAGATGCCTTATGTTTATGTTCTACATGATATAAATCAGTAGTGTTATCTTTAGCACCCAATCTCTCTCGCATCAACTCTAAATAAAGTGGATCCCAGTAAACCTCTCCTATGAATACATCTGGCCACTTAAACGACTTCCAATCCCCCCATGTCATACAAAACCCATCAATTCCTGTTTTATTCCTTTTCCAACCATCATCAACAAAATCATACCAATCTTCAGCCCATTCGTCTTCTTCTGGGCCGTTTATCCTAAAAAAACATAACGGGGATTCTTCTGAACATATGTCGTAAAATTTTTTTGATACTGGACAGTCTGAATTAGTAAAGATAACAATATCTTGATTATCCGGATTATACTTTTCACAGGAATCCATTAAATCAGTAATATATGGCAAAGAATATTCACAATCAAAATCTGTTTTAGCAGATCTCTCTAAATCATCATCAAAAATATTTATTATCTTTAAAGATTTCCCATCAGAAAAACTCTTATTTGCGTTTTTATAACTTTCTTCTGCAATTTTTTCTCTTTTCCTGTGAATTGGATGTTTTGAAATAATATGAAATATATTCTTCCTTATTTTCTTATAATTATATTGCAAGTTATTAAAATATATCTTTTTCTTGCTTGAGAAAAACTTCTCCTTGTTACTTTCATAAATCTTTTTATTATTATTTGCATTACTTTTGTCGCCCACCTCATGATAAAGATGAACACCTATATTTTCTAATTCCTGTATATTTAAAAGCCTCTTACATCTGAATGACATGTCCTTATCTTCGAATCCCCACCCGACAAATTGCTCATCCCATTTTCCTATACTATAAAATTTATCTTTTTTGATAGCAAAAGAGCCTCCAGCGAAGTCAGTAAAGAATCTATCCCCATCTTCCTTTCCTATTTTTAATTTCTTATCAAAAACAAAAGTTTCACTTTCCGATTTATCTAAATTAATAATAGAAGTATATGGAGAAAAAGCATCTTTCTCTGAATTAAAGTTATTCATTTCAGATATGATTTTTTTAAATGGAATATAAATATCCGCATCATGAAACCACAGCCAATCTCCAGAAGAAACTTCGGCAGCCATATTTAAAAGCTTTGTTTTATAAAAAACGCCAGAATCGATATCAAATACATGATGCTTAATCTTCTCATTAGATATATCCAAATAGACGTTATAATCCGAACTTTGTTCGGCTATTATTATTTCGTCAATTTCATCAACCGATTCAATTCTATTCAAATTAAAAACAAAATTTTCAAATCTCTGCCCAACAACCCTATAAATAGGAATTATTAAACTAATTTTCAAGAATCAATCCTCCCATTCTAAAATTATGTCCTCCATCATCACTACCGGAACATATGCATAAATAGATGAAGATGAAGTAGATGAAGTAAATCTTCTACTAGACTCTGAGCTACTTGAACTAGAAAGTTCCTGAACTTCTGTGCTAGATGAACTTGAATTTTCAGTTGGAATAACAGGGAATACCCTAAGATAAGGATACCTATCATTAACTTCGCTTTGTATGTTCCAAATTATTGCAAAATCCCATCCTATAAAAGTTGTCTCAGAATTCATATCAGCAGTACTTTTACCAGTTCCTCCTTCACTTGAGGCCAAACCGGTATAATCAACATCCCAATATGAACTTATCACCTCTCCTTCATCATCATCCAAATCAACAGTCTGACTCTCAAAAGTCACATGAGTTTGAGGAGATAAAATAGAGAAAACAAATGCGTCAGCACTTACCCCTCCTATTAACCCTCCTTTAAATGTCGCTACTGAACTATTAGGAGACGCAGAGTAACAATAAACTATGCTAGATGATGATCTACGAAAACCAACTAATCCTCCTACTGTGCTCGTACCAATTAAAGAACTGTTTCTTGAATATGAATTCAAGATATCAGATTGAGAATCTAGATATCCAATTAAACCTCCGACAGACTGTTGCCCTGTAATTGTTCCATTATACACATAACATTGTTCTATATTAGAATTAATCGCTCTGCCAACAAGAGCACCAACAGAGTTCTTGCCAATTATATTTGCGGAATGGAGGCCTAACTTTATTATTGTAGCGCTACTAGTGTAACCAAATAAACCAACATTATCTACTGTAGGCTTATTTAAACTCAAGTTATATATAATATGTCCATCACCATTAAAATGCCCCTCAAATGGGGCAGATGAAGATCCTATTGGAAAATGGATATCAACTGAAGAAGAATCTGCCAAAGACATATCTATATTATTATATAATCTGTAATAAGAAGTTGGATTCGCTATAACATACATCAAATTTCCACTGGTTTTGACTAAAAATGGATCGGTGGCAGTGCCACTACCAATCATCACATCCTGAGATTCACTAGAAGTTCTCTCAGTACTTGAAGAGCCGGAACTTATTGAACTTTCACTAGAAGTATTTTTTCCCTCACAAAGAATGACAAAATTATTAGGAACAGTACCGTCATATAAAGATGAATATGTGAAATGGCCACTCACTCCAGAACCATTTGATTCAACAATATTAACTGATTTATCAATTTGAGAATAATAAAAATCATCAGAACGAGCTATTTCACTTTCTGTAGTTCTCTCTAAATCCTTATAAAATAAAACTCTAAGCCACCCTGAACCCAAACCAACTAATCTCCCAAACAGATTACATTGATATGTATTGACATCTTTGAGATTAGAAAAATGAATGTCATTGATATATAATGAATTGTCAATAAATTTTCCACAATTGCATATGTCGCCAGATGATATGCTTGATTCGCTCGAAGAAGTAACCTGACTAACTTCCGAATCAGAAGAGGAAGTAGAACTGCTATTAAGGTCAGAACTGCTTGACGACGAGCTAAATTGCCTTAAAAAGCTATCTGAAGAAATTGATTCAGATGACGGAGAGGATATTCCCGAAGATTCCTCTAAAGTAGAAGAACTTGAAGACGATTCGCTGGAAGAAGATGATGACTTAACATTAGTGCTACTGGATGATTCGCTAACAGTAATTGAAGATGTACTTTGGCTCATTAATGAGCTAGATGATGTGCTAAGCGTTTGAGACGATGAACTTTTGGCCTCAGTGCTACTTGGGGACGAAGATGATTCACTAGAAGAAGACGATTCCTCGGCTTCGGTTTCAGCAAACAAATCAACAGTGTCTACAGTCTGGAATGTGGTTCCGTTATATATTTGTATTGAATCGACAGAATCATTAAACATGACATAAAGATAATCTCCTTCTCCATCAATATTAAGAACATCTCTAGTGAATGTAGTAATTAATAACCATGCAGAAGAATCCTTCTTATATAGTTTGCCATCTTCCAGTGCGGTATAAATTTCACCGTCATAAGAAGCAATATCAACTATTAAAGAATTAAATGTATTCAAAGAGACAAACTCTCCGTCAAGATAATAATAAACTTTTGATGTTGAAGTTAAATTTGTTGAAACATATAGAACATTATTGTTATCAATAATTGAAACTATTGTTTCATTGTCGAAATCCGCTATTAATTTCGGGTAATGCCTTGTTATATATATTTTTCCTTCATCAATAGTTGAAGAAAAAACGTCGTCTCCTATGCGTACTATTCCTTCAATTTCTTCAGAACCAATTGAAAAGAATTTTTTAACAGATGAATTTGAAGAAAAAGAAGAAATATTGTTTGCATAATCTCTGAATTTAACTTCTACTTTTTTAAACCCTTCTAAATCATTTAGATTCCAAAATATGTTTTCCTCATACGGTAACGGGATGAAATCATGTGAGGATTCTGTTTCAGAGCCATCGGAAGCGACATTAATATCCACATTTCTAACTTCCATATTTTTAATGCCGGTAGTATTGTCAGATGCATTAAGAGCTATAGAAACCTTTTTATTTTTTGCATAACCCCTTCCGTTATTAATCAATACAGTGCCGGTTGGAGGAACGGTATCTATAATAACATTACCAGCATGTTTTATTTTAATTTTTTGTATAGTAGAAGAAGTCATATTTTATTTCCTAGAATAATTTTAGACAAGTTTGCCTTAAAGGTACTTTTCTTAAATTGCAGATAAAAATCCTTTTATGTTGAAGAACTAGAACTGCTTTCACTTATTTCTATATCCCCACTTTTTTGTGCGTCTCTGAAGCCTAGTTGGTAATTATATAGAAGATTTGATGCATCTCCATCTTCTATAAGAATTCTAAAAGAATCTCCTGGTTCTACGAGTAATTCTCTTTCGGCTCCTACAGAAAGTGAGTATCTTTTCTCTGAATTTTTTTCTAATATTATATTCCCGGATGTTATCGACCCAGAAAATCCATCTAAAATAACAGTATCTAAAAATAATGGGATTTTAAAAGCGTTTCCGTTATAATTTCCAGAAGCGTCAGTTAAATCAGTGCTAGACCTATAAAAATAACCATATGGATAAATTTTTGCCATAAATTAATTGTTTCCTGAGTAAATCTATATTTTCGATTGAAGTTAAAAATATTTAACTTTAACTATTTTCTGTCTTCTCTATTTATTTCCTTGTTAAAGGACGGTTTAAATAATTAAACCTTAAACTATGTGCTTTGGCTAGAACTGCTTAATGATGAAGAAGTAAAAACATGCTCATTAATTAAGAATATATATGAGGCTCCGCAATCAGTCCCGTTTCCCTCATTAAATATAGCACCACTTATTGCATGATTA
>Ga0222628_1000100_pt1 | contig 41662 bp, 57 predicted proteins | sample AntAcemetageno95_FD_179860 | JGI IMG/M metagenome (GOLD analysis project Ga0222628, IMG submission 179860) | Saline water microbial communities from Ace Lake, Antarctica - #95 | ecosystem: Environmental > Aquatic > Non-marine Saline and Alkaline > Saline | place: Antarctica: Ace Lake | collected...
AATTCATTTGTATTTTGGAAACGCAGTTCACGAATCTATTGAGATGGCCGTAAAAGAAGGTTATGATATTGATGGTCGTGTTAAATATTTCCGTGACAAGTTCAAAACTGACATGATGGATAACATGATGGGAACTAAAGATTTCGATGAAACTGAGAACTTCTTAAATCAAGGGGAGAATATTTTACGAATTCTTGATGTAAAAGAAGTTTTGGGCGGAGATGATGTTTTTTCAGTTGAAGAAGAGCTTTATGAGCCTATTTTTAAAATATTTAGATTTAAAGGATTTATTGATGTTACTTCCCAAAACCCCCTAACTAAAAGATATCGAATAACAGACTGGAAAACATCTGGAGAAAAATGGTCTTTAAGTAAAAAATTAAAGGATAAAATATTTATGTGTCAGATGAGACTTTATAAATATTTTTGGGCTAAAAAAAATAATATCCCATTAGACCAAATAGATTGTCGTTATGTTGTTCTAAACAGATTAAAGAATAAAAAGGACCCTAATGGCGGCTTCGGAGAGGTTCAAATAGTTGACATTGAATCGTCTGAAGATGAGATTTTAGAGGCATTGAATATATTAGCTGAAACTATAAGAAAGATACATATAGCCAAAGAGTTTCCAAAGGTTAAGTTTACTGGAAACGAGAGGTGGGGATGTATGTTTTGTAAATTTAAAGGCGGAATTCATCCTCTATGTAATTCTAAATACAATCAATATTTAGAGATATTGGCTGAACATGGAAAATGATATGATTAGTAAAATAAAAATAAAAATATGATAAGAAGACAAAATTTAAAAGAGCGTATAAAAACTAAATTTGGAATTTTTGTAATAAAAAAAGGCTCTAATTTAATGGCTAAAGGGTTAAATATAGCTACGCAGCCAGTTCGATTTACTACAAAAACAGTGAGGCAAATGGTGGGAGAAACTCGTTTTAGAGAAGGCAGCAGGGAACGTGTTATGGTTGAAAGAGACGTAAAAGTAGACGTTATAAATAAAGGCACAAAAGAAGAGGGGAATTTTTTATTTGTAACCAGTATAATTCTTTCTCAAGCAAAAAGAGATTATTATAAGTGGCTTAGCGATAATCCAAGATATAAATTTAATTCAACGGACAACTTCATAGGCCATATCTCCACAATTGCTTCGGCAGAGCCTATTTTAGAGCCAGTTATTAAAACGATTTGGAGTGAAAAAGAAGTCATTACTGCTATTGACAAAATTAAAGAGCTTAATTTTAAAGAAGATTTAAAATCAATTACAACAAAATATGAAGTTGAGGTTCCTAAGTCTAAAAGTTATGAAAAAAATTCAATTTTTGAATTTGAGATTGATAGTGGTACGAAAATTAAAATTGAGATAAACAATAAGCACAACGATGAAACTAAGTCTGATATTACTCAAATGAGTTTGTGTTTAAATGGAGCTAAATTATTACCTAAGCTTATTCCATCAGACGTAGCATCATTTATTAAAAAAACCTAGAAGATTATGGCATATTATAATAAAAAAGAAGTTCTAGCATATGCTGAGAGCGAAAACAAAAAAGCAGAGGATAGAAAACTATCTCCCTTAACTCCTATTGAGAAAACTATTGAGCAATTAGATACGGAATCTGAAATCGTAGGTTTTTTCTGGGTGAACATTACTGAGGGGGAAAAAATGAATCTAGAGGGTAAAACTTTTGTTAGAATTGATTTTAACCTCTATACGGATGATAGATTTGCAATCGACCTGCTTCAAGCACAAAATGATGAGAAAACTGTTTCTGAGATTATAAAAGAAAGAGCAGTAGAACAGGAAGATGCTAAATCTAAAATTGATGATAAAACTGATGTTGAAAAAGAAATAAAGGACACCGTAAAAAGGAAAGAGAAGTAGAAAATGAATCTGGAGGAATTGGAAAATTTAAGAAATCTAAATGAATTGGATTTATTGTATTTAATTACAAAAATTTCTCAAGATAGTTATGATGATGCTGAATCGGTTATAAGGCAAAAAAGATGGAAAGTACCTGGAGTAAGATTGAGAACTCAAATGCAGGATATTAAGCTGATTGCTGGGATAATTCGTGATAATGTACAGATTAGAAAAAGCACCAATTGGAATTCTCGAACCCATGCTCTTGAAAAGGCAATTGAGAAAGAGAAAGAAAGGCTTCAGAGAGAATCTGAGTCAATAAAAAAGAAAAAGAAAAATAGATTATTAAATAATCTTTAAGATACAAGATGGCAAAAAAGAAAAAAAAAGAAGTTGTAGAAATAATAGTTAAAATTAGAAAATTAAAAGTTAACTATGAACTTAGATATGATTTTTTAAAAATCTTATCTGAATACATTAAACGCTTTCCTAAAGAACATAGAAAAGTGCGCAAAGATAGTGTAATTGGCATGGATGGGAAGCCTAAGGATGACTGGGTAAGGACTGTTAGCAACGCAAGAATTGGAGAAGTTATTTCTTTTCTTATAGATAATAAAATACGTTTTGCTTTCGAAAATATTACTAAGGATGTAATGCAAGAGTTGCAAAATCAGTTTTTAGAAAGACAAAGAAAGATTTCTGAGGTTTTAAAGCTAAAAGCAGAAATGCTTGATGTTAGTGGTGAGAATTACTCATTTATGAAAATTCCCCCGTATGAATATCAAAAAAAAGCAATTAAGTTTTTTGAAATTAATGAAGGAAGAGCAATTCTTGGAGACCAGCCTGGAGTGGGAAAAACTTGCCCCGCCTTTGCTTATGCTATTAAACACAACTTAAGAACACTGATAATTTGTCCAGCTTCATTAAAATTAATGTGGAGAAAAGAGATTTTAAAATTTACACCTAAGAAAGCTTTTGTCTATAAATTTAAGCCAAAAAAGAAAAGTAAAATTGTAGCACATAAGAAAGAAGAGTCTATGTTTCATATTGTTAATTATGAATCTGTAGAAACGTACATCAAAATTGAGTATAGCCACAAGTGTAAGGGCAATATGCTGCAGCCTAATGGCAAAAATGGAGTTTGTGGATGGGAACAAGTAGATTTGAAAAAAACCTATAAAAAGTGCCCCATATGCGAAAATTCAGGAACAATAAAAAACCGAGCTGTCGGCCTTGTTGGATTTAAAGATGATATGCATATACCATTAAATCCCGAAGACTATGATTTGATTATAATAGATGAGTGTCATAGAATTAAAGAAATGACAACCGAATGGACAAAAATTATCCACAAAGCCTTTAAGGTAGTTCCTAAAAAAATATTACTTTCTGGAACTGTAATTAAGAGTAGGCCAATGGAGTTCTTCTCTTCTTTAAATTTTGTTTTTCCTGAAGAGTGGAAAAATTATCATGACTTTGGGGTTCGATATTGTGCTGGCTATGAAAGTGGCTATGGATGGGATTATAAGGGTGCATCTAATTTAGAAGAATTATTTACTCGAGTTTCTCCGTATTTTTTAAGGAGATTAAAGAGAGATGTTTTGACCGAATTGCCAGAAAAAACCTATTTGGACATTCCAATAGAATTAACTGATGCGGAATATAGAGAATATGTAAAATTAGAAAAAGCAGTAAAGAAAGAAATTATTGATGGTAAAGAGGTAATAAAAGAAGAGGGATTTTTAGAGAAAGTACATAAGCTAAAGGGCTTTACTGGTAGAGCTAAGATGAAAAGAGCAATTGAAATGATTGAAGATGTTGTAGCGACTGGAGAAAAAGTCGTAATTATTTCAGATTATCAAGAAATTGCTGAAGGTATATTTGCTCACTTTGGAGAGCAAGCAGTCTTACATACAGGCTCCATGTCCGATGAAGATAAACAAGAATCTGTAGAAGCATTTCAAGAAGACCCAAAAATTAAAGTATTTTGCGGAATGGTTATAGCATCGGGGGTTGGAATTACCTTAACTGCATCAAGCAAGATGTATAGAATAGGTTTTGCTTGGACTCCTGCTGATATGGAGCAAATTGAAGACCGTATCCATAGAGCTTCCGCAACTGCTGATAAAATAGAAATTATAACTTTAATTTGTCAAGATACAATAGATGAAGATATCAGTGAGCTATTAGAAGATAAAGCCTTCATTGTCACGAAGGCTTTAGATAATAAGGAATATGAAAAAAATTCTACTGTTTATAATGAAAGTATTTATAAAGAACTTTTAAAAAGAATGTTGACTAATTAGAACTAAAGTAGTCTAAGTCTTTTTTAATGCTTTCTATTACCTCTGAATTTAAAGAAATGTTTTGAAGGCTTTTATATGCTTTTTTCAACATAAATGCTGCAAGTCCAAGAGCAAAAGCTGCGGCTAAAAATTTTGCACTTAACAAAGTAACAAGACATAAGACAATAGAAATTGTAAACAATACTGAATGAAGCTTCAAACTAGACCTTGAGTCTTCGTTTTCTTTTTCATACTTAACAACACAGTCTTGCATTTCTCTCACGTCATCATAAGACATGTTTTCAATAATCTTTAGTTCTTCTGTTCTAAAGTCAAATTCTGTACTATTTTCTATCTTTTTCATAAGTCTGTTTTTAAATTAATATCGCTTCTTTATATTATATACGTAAAAATGTTGAAAAAAGTTTCTTATTTTTAAATAAATATTTTAATTTATGTTTTTTTTTGATATTTATAAAAAAATAAAACTATGAAAGTAAAAAAATCTTTAGTTGAGCAAATTATTAAGGAAGAGGTAGTAAGGTTTCAAGAGCTAAAAACCCTTCAGAAAGAAAAGTTGCAACTTAAAAAGCAGTTGAATGAATTATTTGAAGATAAAAACGTTAAAGAAGTAAAAGCACTTCAAGGAGAAAAACAACAACTTAAAAAGCAATTGAACGAATTGTATGAAGATGAAAATGTTGAAGAGGGCATATTTAACAAAGGTAAAACAAGAGAACAGGCTTTGCAAATAATCCAAAAACATCCTACAAAAAACAAAGCTTATCAGTCTTTTGTACAGAATAGTCCAGAAAAAGCTGAAGCATATGTTAATTTTTTCATGAAAAATCCAAATGCAAATTATCCAATTTGGGATGAAGCTAAGAAAATATTTTATAACAAAGAATCTTATAGTACTCACTCTGGAGCAAAAGCAACGCCAGGCCCTGGAATAAAAGAGGATATCGAAGAAGGGTTTTTAGGCATGGGTACCGATTGGGACAATAAAGATTCTGTAGAAAAAGGTTTTGTTGGATTTTGGGACAGTCAATTTAAAACTCCACGTTTTAGAAAATTCAAAAGACCTAGTTGGACTTTGCTCAATGGAGGACAAGGTTTTAATAAAGCTATAGAAGCAGCACAAGGTCTCAAGTCGTTTGATATTAAATATAACACAAATACCAATGAATTTACAAAGAGAAAAGCTGGTCCTGGATTTGGAGGACAAAACATAATGGGAGCAGTAGGTGGCAGCGAGTAATAAGCAATGAATAATGAAAAAAACATCAATTTGATGTTTTTTTTTGCTTTAATTTATCTTAAAAATCGTCTATAGGCATTGATAATGCAACTTTATAAAAAATAACAGTTTTTCTCACATTTTCTCTAAAGAAAAAACAAATCATTGATGAAACTGTCATGGTTGAACTTAAAATCAACCCAATTGTTGAAAATTTAAAAATTAAAATAGTTATTGCTAAGAAAACTATTAAACCAATAATTATATTTGTAATTGTCTTTAGTTTTACCAAACCAACATCAATTAATTTTATTAGTTCATTTCTAAATTCTGAAATTTCCTCTAAACTCATTTTATCATTTGCTTCCATAATCTATTATACGTTAAATAAAAACTAAAAGTTTCATTTTTTATAAATATTTCCAAAAAAACAACTATTTATAAAAAAAATATAACATGTTTGTACAATTAGGCGATAGAAATAAAGATGTAGCAGAAGTTCAGAAATTATTATCTCTTTTAGGATATGATTTAATAATTGATGGAGACTTTGGTGCCAAAACAAAAAGGTCAGTAAGAGCCTTTCAAAAAAGATTTAATTTAACAGTTGATGGTATAGTTGGAAGCAATACTTATACAGCGTTAAAGGCCGCTCAAAAGAAAACATCAAAAGAAAGTTCTGATATTTTAGATAGCGTTGATTATGGCGGCTTAGAAATAAACACTGATTATGAGCTGCACCCAGTTCAATACATTAAACAAGTTACTAATAAAACTCAAATATACATTCATTTTACTGCGGGTAGACAAAGTGCAAAAAACACAATTTCTTATTGGGGGGCTGATGAACCAAAAATCGCAACTGCATTTGTGCTCGATGGCGATACTGGAATACCTTATCAGGCATTTCATCCAGATTATTGGAGTTGGCACTTAGGGGCAAAAGGAACTAATGGTAGATTAGACAAAGCTTCTATTGGAATAGAAATATGCGCATTTGGCGGCCTTAAAAAGAAAAACGATAAATATTATGCATGGCCTACCAATTGGACTACAGAGGTTAATAGTGAAAAGGTATATCATCTTGATGAAGAATTTAGAGGATTTAAACATTTTTATTCATACACTGACTTGCAAATAGAGAATCTAGAAAATCTTTTATGTTTTCTGATAGAAAAATATGACATTAAAGTTCAGGAGAGTTTTGATTTAGATTGGTTTAGTTATAATCCAGAGCTGTTCAAAAAGACTTTGCCTGGAATTTGGACACATACAAATGTTAGAAAAGATAAATCAGACAGCTATCCTGACCATAGACTAATTGAGCTTTTAAATAAACTTGCTAAAAAATATAACTAATGGATAAGAAAGATGAAAAAATAATTCGAGACATTGTTAAAGCTGAATTAAAAAAAGAACTTAAAGATAATGAAAAAAAAATGAAAGATATGTTTATGCAGCTTATTCAAAAAGAAATTGATAAAGCTGAAAAAAAATCTTTAAATAAACAAGATGTTAAGGATATTATAATAAAAGCATTTATTCAACAGAATAAATTTATGTGGGAGAAATCAAGTGTTGTAACTCAATATATGAATAAAGTTTAATTATGGAAGAAGCAGATAAAATAAAAATCAGAAAAATAATTCAAGATACAATAAATGAACTTGTTTATGAAGAGGTAGGCAAAATGCCTGAGAAAATAGCTCAAAAAAAACAAGAACAATCACTTTCAAAGTCTCAAAAAGAAGAAAAAGTTCATGATGTTCTTTTTTTTGGAGGAGGAACTAAACAAGACTTTAGTACAAAGTTCAACATACGAGAGGGTAATCAAATAAGAATTACAGCATCAGAAATTGACCAATTTCAAAAAGATTTAGCAAGCCATCTTGATGGGCATTCTTTAGAATTTCAAAAACAAAACATTGGCGGAAAAGAATCTATTGTCAACTTTCCAGTTGAAAGCAACACGGTTGATGCTATTATTATAGTTAAAGTAGATGAAAACAGTGAATTTTCTATGTCATTGAAAAATGGGCTTATTTTTAAAACTAATGGTTTAGTAGTAAATGAAGAAAATAAAGAGTTGGTTTTAAAATTGCATAATTTATACACTACAATATTTAAGAAAAAATTCTCAGAAATAATTTCTTCACCAGCTAGTGATGTAAATGCACAGCCTGAACAACAGTCTGAACAGCCACAACCTGACCAGCCTACACAATAGTTTTTAATTATATAATTTAAATAAAAACTATTTAATTTTATTATTCATAGTTTTATATTTCTATCATATGAATCACACTATTCAAGAAATAATCAATAATCAAACTAAATTTAAAGATAAGATTACTAAATATCTTATTAAGGAATTTAATTCTGCAAAAAAAGAATTGAAGAAAATTAAAAGCCATAAGAAAGATATTATTAAAGAAAAAGAAAAACTTGAAAAGAAAATCACTAAAATTAAACCACTAAACAGCATAGGTAAGTTTTTTTTTATGAACTCTAAAAGAAATAGAGATTTCTATGTTTGGTGGGATGAAGAAAGCAATGAAGCAGTAATTTTAAAATATGAAAAAAACTAGAAAAAACTCTTGCATTTATCTGATTGACATTGGATATAAAAAGCCTATGAATTCTTTTTATGAATTTTATGGGAATAGCGTTTCTTATGCAGCTGTTGAACAGGAAAGCTATATTGATTTAAAAAACATGGTATATGAAATAATTGGAGAAAAAATAAATTTCAGAAAACACGAACGTAGCCATATGGTTTTAACACTTAAGGTTGAGATGACCGAAGATGAAAAGGAAAAATTTGCCTATTTATTAAATGAAGGAAAATTCCGCTTTTTTCATGAATATGAAATAAAGGATTTTAGAAATTTTAAAAAAGAGAATATAGATGAATAATTTAAGCCCAGCTGAAAAAGTAAGACTTGAGAGAGAAAAGAGATTTAAGAATTTAGGTTTACCTGTAAATGCAGGTAAAATAAACCAAGGTTCTCAAGTTATGCCAGCAAATGCAAATAATGATAAATTTAAAGCATTGCAAGACATTAAACGAGGAGCGAAAAAACAAATTTTTAAAGAAATAGTTCAAGCTACAGAAAACACCTCTGCAGGAGGTTATCAAATACCTGAGGCGAAAAAAAGAAGAAGTCCAACCCAAGCTCAGGAAAAATCTAAACATGCAGTTGCCCCTAAAGCCTTCGGTACAAAAAAAAGCGCAGAGGCAACATCATTAGAAAGTATGTTTACGGGTGGGGGTGGCGGAGCCATTTCAACAACTTCAAGTCCAAGCACTCCTTTACGGGAAAATCTTGTTTCCGAGGAAATGTCAGCTCCACTGTTTGACCCTGCAGCTTTTTTAGCAAATAAACAAAGAGACGCAGCTTCAACACAACAACCTTCAGTTAATGAAGCATATGTTGAGCAGTTACAATCTACTTTTGATATGTCTGAACTTGAAAAAATGATATATGAAATAGCTGAAAAAGTAGCTCAAGAAAAAATTAAATCTGTAATAAATGATTTCTTAATCGAAAATAGAAATAAGAAGCAAAATATTTATGAAGTTTATAACAAAAGGCAAAACATTATAAAAATTGATGATAAGTTATTTAAGTTAACCCCTGTAAAAATTAAAGGTCATTAAAAGAAAATTTATCAGTAAATACAACTTTTAAAGTTGTACTTGGTTTAAAAGTTCCCGATTTGATTTCTTTTAGAATTTGTTCGGGAGTTTTCTTTAAATCAAACAACTTGGAATTGGCATAAAGTTTTCTTAAATCTCCATATCTACATGCAGCAACTAAAGTAGCTTGAGATAAAGTTGAATTTACAAATTTTACATATCCTTTTTCTATTGCTGATGCAATATGCTGAGTGGTATGACAAGCTTGACATAGAATTGTTGATTCAGAATTTTCTGGATTTTTTTGATTTATATTATATATATGATGTTGTAAACATTGATTAGAATTTGTATATTGTGGTTCATGTCCACATGCAGAGCAAATCCCTTTATTAGCAACTTTTTGTATTGCTGAGTAATAAGCATTTTTTCCAAAATTTTGCCAAAATAAACTTTCAGGTAAAAAATTACATATGTATAAGTCAAATTCTCCTTTTTTCATAATGCTCAAAGATACGAAAAAAATTTTAATTATGAACTATATTTAAAAAAAAATAACATTTTTCTTGATTTTTATGTTTTATGTAATATTTATAAAAAAATAAAATAATTTGCAATTATGAATACAAAAAATCTTAATCAAGACGAATTCGCTAGTTTTATTCAAACAACAGCCAAAAGAGTTATAAAAGAAATGAAAGAAATTGAAAGCTTAGGTGACCCTACAAAGTTAGCTATGAACAAGAATGCAGAAAATGGTTTAACTGATACGGGAGCTAAAGTTTCTGTGGATGGAAAAGGAAAATTTAGCAAGAAAAGTGACGCTCCAGCTAATATTCCAGGAGAAAGCGAAACTACTAAAGACCCAGTTGATGTTAAAATGACTGAGAGAGATGGTGGTTCAGATGAAGAATGGTCTACAGCAGCAGCTGTTAAAGGAACAAATTCCAAAAAAGCTGGTACGAAAAATCATGCCGATGGTTTAGCGAAGCCAGATGTGACTTCTAAAGAAGGTAATCCAAGTGTTTCAACTGATGCAGACCCTACACAAGAGGGCGGTGTACCTGGAGATAAGGGCAACTTAACGCCAATGAACAAAGAAGATAAAGAAGATAAGCAAACAACACCAAAAACTCAAGTACTTGGAAAAGGCGAAATGAGCAAAGATGGATTTTCAAAAGGGCAGACAGGTCAAGAAATTAATGTTAATGCAAAACAAGAATCTGACCCAGATAAAGAAAAAATAGATTCTCAAATCAAAACAATTCAACTGCCAGAGTCTTTTTCTAGCAAAAAAGAGCTAATAAACTTTATGGAAAAAGAGGCTAGAAGAATTTCTAAAAACCTATAAAGCAATAAAAATATATAAAAAAAGAAAGTCAAGTTTGTTTTTACTTGGCTTTCTTTTTTTTATTTCTTATATTTTAAATAAAAAATGATTAACGTAGAAGAAATAAAAAAATCTTATTCATTTATTATCGAAGAGGAGCAGGATGATGTTTATTTTTGTGATTGTGGGAATGTATTTAAACATACACATAAAGAGTCTATATCGGGAATTGGCTCACAAAGTGATGAAGATGATGGATTGCTTCAGTATTTATATCCTGATGCTGATGAAAATAAGAAAATGCTAAATTCATCAAATGATTCTCTTGGTTATGATGAGATTTACAAAAGCATAAAAATTGGAACTAGTGATGATATATTGTGCCCTAAGTGTAATAAAAACTTTAACACCTTAAATAATCAAAAAAGATTAATTCCCATTAATAAGGATTTCTTATCAGAATTTGAAACAAGAGAAGATGATGAAATTTTAATTATTTTTTATAATAAATTTAAATTTCAAAGTATTAAAAGAGGAGATGATTATAAATTAGACTTTATAAAGACGGAAAAATATTTAAGATTTGAAAAAAACACAAAAAAAATATTCTTTAAAAACTTTGAGGGTGATGAACAGGAATTCGATTTAGACAAGGTGGTACATTTTGCAAACTTAATGTTTCAAAGTGATATAGAAATAATTTATAATATATATGATTTACAGAATTACATTGGATTGTTAGCTAAACACGTTGCAGATGTAAATAATTCCAATATGATTTCGGAACTTTTAGAAAGCGCAAGAGAAATGAATAATTATGCTGGTCTTGATGAAGTGCGGAAAATAGTGTCTATTTTCTTAGGTATAATTAAATTTTCTAATCTTTCTACTATTGCATTAACCAAGGGAGGGTCCTTTTTATATGATTTAATGGTTGAGTGTGATATTCCAGATAGCAAGACCATGATTGAAAGCAATGCTACTTCTCCAGTAAAAATATTTAACTTTTTAATAGATAATTACATCAGAAAAATCAACGAAGAGGTCAATGAAGACAACAAAGAGAAGCATGAGTTTGTATTTAAGTCTAAAACGATGATTCAGTCTGAAGAGAAATATGTTGAAGTTAAAGAGTTGGATGAGGAGAGAGAGATGAAAATTAACTTTAATACTAATGAAAATTACAAAAGAAAAGTTAAAGATAAAAATTCTGGAGCAGGATATGAGGTTATAAACATAAATGAAGACGCAACAGCATCAAAATATATTTATAAAAAATTACAAAATTTTACAGATTTTAAACAAATATTAAAATATTTTAAGTTTTACAATCAAAAAGAAATCATCACTCTTTTACAAAAATATGATTTAGAACTTTTAAGCGAAATTATTGAAATAATATACTTTAGAGATAAAGCTCCTATGGATGAATTGCATAGAATCATAACTATAATTAAGGATTTCATACAAGAGAGAGCTTTGAAAAAAAACCCTGCTGCTGATATTAAAACTTTAAAACCAAATTGCAAATTTGTTAGAGAATTTGAGTTTACCTATTATGATGATTGTATTATGATGATGGAGGTGTTAGAGTTTGACCCTCGCAGGCATTTCACGAAAATCAAAAAGCATTTAGAGCTGATAAAATATCACAATAACTTAGTGAAATTCTTCTCGGTAGTTTCAGATAAAGAAAAAAACAAAAAGTTTATAGATTTTGTAGAAAGATTTAGATTTTTAGAAAGCAGAGTTGATTATGATGGACCACTTGAAATCAAACTTATAGACTCTCCAGCCATGTTGATTGCAGAAGGAGTTCAAATGAAGCATAGTGCATCATCTTACTCAAAGAAAGTGATAACCAACACTTATTTAATAGGACAAGTGTTTGATAGGTCTGTAGGACCTAGAAAAGGCGAATTGGCCAGGTTTACAATTGGATTTGATTTCCATTCACTAAATGGACTAAAGTTCCACCAGGTAAAAGGAAAGGCCAATAAGTCTGGTAGTGATAATTTTAAGAGATTACTCATGGAGTATTTAGAGGCAAAAGATATATCATATCAACCATTAAAAGATTTGAAATTAAAAAATGATTCAGAATAAATATAATTAAATAATTTTATGCTATTTATTATAAAACAAAAAAACATGTCAAATAGTATTAAAAACTTTTTATTAGAATCTGAAGCCGAAAAAGATGATGACTTTGCTTATTTTGACAAAGATGTTGTTTCTAAAATTATTGACGTAGATTTTAACAGTAAAAACAACACTGTTTCAATAGAGTTTTCAACTACATATAATAAAAACTTTAATTTTGTTTCTAAATTAAGCGATTTTAAGAAATGGCTAAATGGATATTTGAAATCACACGAGGAAAAATCTCCAAATGTATTTTATAATTATTTATCTAATTTTTTCGAGAATTCAAAAGAGCAATCAAATGAGGAATTAAATGAAATTATAGATGATACAAACGAGATTATGCCTGATAAAGACTTGCCATCAAACTCATCAAACACATTGATAGGTACACAACAATCAATGGACTCAGAAAAGGTATTTAAAAGGTCAATGCCAAAATCTGTTAGAAATTATTCTGGTAACTTAGGATTGGGCACTGTAACATGGTAAATAATAAAATCAATAACATGAAAAAGAAAAATATAAATGAAGAAAGAATGCTTGAAATTATGCATTCCTTTGATAATTCAAAAGAAAATTTTAAAGAAGCTAAAGAAGTTGATGAAAATCCAAATCTTATTGCTGAGCAAACGAGGTTAAAAGCTATGATTAGCAAAAATCTTAATAAAGATTTTAAAAATGAGAACTACTATGTTGCAGGAAGCTTTCAAACTGGTGGTCAAGGAAAAACTGTTAATAGTTTTTTAGATTCTTATAGTGATAATACTATAAATAAAACACCTAAGCCTGCACCTACAGCTTTAAAGCCAGATGAAGCTTTAGAAGTTAGTCTTAAAAGAACGTTAAAGTCAGGAACGCCAATTAATAATGTTTCTTTTTATGATGAGGTTAATTGGAACTTAATGAATTTAGGTTTTCCAGCCGTTAATGCAATTAAAATTAAAGAACAAATTACAGACATGCTTGGAGAATAATGAAAAAACAAATCAGAAAAATAGTTAAGAAGGAAATTGAAAAAATTTTTGAAAATTTTGAGTTTGTGAATGATGATGAAAAATTCATTCCAACCACTCCAATTGCAACTACTTCTGGTTTAGCATTACAAGTATATGAAAATGTAAGAAGTAAAGGGTGGGAAGTTTCTAGTCTGGATGAAAGTGGTGATGACGGTAGTGGAAAATTAAAAGCTCAAAAACTTTCACAAAAAACCCCTCAGAATTTTAACGAAATGAAACGTTTAAAAGCTTTCTTTGAAAAAACTCAAAACAAAGCAGATGTTGAGAGAAAAAAACACAGTATTCAACAAAATCAAAAGGGCACCAAGCAAGAAATGTCTAAGTCTGAAGTTTTGTTAGTTTGGAATTTGCATGGTGGAGACGTCTGCAGAGATTGGGTTAACAATTCTATGGAAGATAAGCATGATTCTAACAAAAAGACTAAGGAGCGTATTCGTAAACTTGGAGGCGCTGGTAATAATAAAGGAATGGGTGTTTTTGCACCACCAAAAGACCCTACAAATACAAGAATTCATCGTTAAAATAAAAAAAATTTCTTTTTATTTTGAAATCTTTCAAAAAAAACGTATATTTGCATAATGTTTAATTTAAAAAAATAAAATTATGAGCGAAATGTATTCATCATTAAAAGATGTGGTTACTCCAGAAATTAAAGTTACTGTGACAAAAGAGGATGGAGCAAAATTTTCAGGCAATGTGGCGTATTTAGATGCTGATGAAGAGTTGGTAGAAATTGCTAAGTATATAAAAATGAACACTTCTCACAATGGAGAAATTGACCCAGCAAGAATAAAATATCTTTATACTACTTTAACAAAAAAAGATGGGGGCAAATATGCTTTAGGACAACTTATTGCAAGAAAAGAAATGGAAAAAATGGTCAACAATGATTATGACTATATTTTAATTGTACATTATAAAGTCTGGAAAGAGCTTGATGTTGAACATAAAGTCATTCAACTTGATAAGTTACTTTGCGGATTTAATGTTTCTGATGATAAGGTAAAGAAAATTCAAGTGGATTCAAAAGAATACATTAACAATCTAAGATATTATGGTCCTGAGACTGTATTGAAAAGCACGGAGATTGTTGATTTGGCAATAAATTCAATTGTCTCACAAGAAAAAGAAGAGAAGAAAAACAATGAATAAAGATTCTCAAGAAAAACTCATGTTGGCAGTTTTATCAAAAAAATCAGCAAAGAGAGATGAATTAATTTTTAAAATTCAAAGCATATTTGATGCTGGATTTAACGATGATGTAAATAGTGTAAAGTTATTAAGTAAGTATTTTGATAAACTTTCGTCTGTTGAACTATCTCTTGGAACTGTGCAAGAATTTTATGCAAGACATTTTAACTCAATAAAAAAAGAAGACGATGGTAGTATTACTTAAAATTATCTTAGGTTTATTTTTATTACTAGACATAGTAATATCAAGAATTTTATTTTTAGATTTTAAAAGAACAATAAAATCATCTAATTATGAAGAGTCATCAATTGCAGAAAGGATTAAATTAAAGTTTATTTTTTATTTTACATTTATAGCATTGATTACATTTAGTTTATTAGTGGGATTTTTTGTTATAATTCCAATAACAATTTAAATGAAAGGTTTAAAAATAATTTGGAAACATTCAAGGTTAAGATTTTATATCCTTAATGCATTGTGGAACTATAGATTTTGGTTTTTTTGTAAGAAATTATTTAAGATGGTTCATTATAATATAGAAGCGGGGGAATATGAGCTGGATGATACATTAAAAATAAAAAGGAACATTAAATCTTTTACTAAAAAGAGATTTGTAGGTTATTTTTATAAAAATAACATTTATCTTGACAATCCAGGATTTAAAGTTGATGATAGAGAAACATGGAAATCTTGGAAAAAGAAGGGGTTGATTTAAGAAAGCTGCATAATGCAGCTTTTTCTTTTTGTATTCATAGTTAAATGAGTTTGTTTTCTTTCATAAAAATGTACAAAATTCTTTTTTTTTTGATATTTATAGAAAAATATAAACTTTATGGCTGAAAAGAAAATATATCCAGATGGTATAAAACCCGAAACTGCTGAATTTAAAAAAAGACAAGAAATAAAAAAAATAGTAGACGAGGTTATTAAAAAAGTTGCCAAAGAAAAAACCTATAAGGCTTTTAAAGATTTGGGATTTGAACAAAAAGAAGATTACTATTTTGTATATGCAAAAAATAGTGAATCTGAATCAGATAAGGAAAAAGCAGGTGGAAGAGGAAGTCAAGAAGGAAAGGTAAACGTTACTATTTCTTATCCAAAGAAATATTCTGGTGATGACAGTTCAGCTCCTTTAGTTTCTAATATGCAAAAAATTACATCTTTTGGCGGTAAAAGGTTATTGAGTGAGATTTATATCAACATCAAAGGAAATATTTTGGAAATTTCTTATAAAAACACCGAAGATTCGGGCTTTCATCAACAAAGTGATGGTCCAACTTATGCACCTAAAAAATTAGAAAAAGATATAAGCATTCCCAACATAACAGATTCTAAGAATTTTAAAAAACAAATTGAAAAAATGTTTGAAGAAATTTGCAAAGCAGAGGCGGAATATCTTTCAGGAACAAAAATTAGTCAAGACGATAAAATCGAAAAAAAACAAAACGCATCCACAGTTATGGAAAATAAATTTAAAATGACATTACAATCTCTTTTAGAAGGAGATGTTAACGAAATTGGGGAAGAAATCCAAAGACAAGTTAAAGAATCAATTGAGGAAAAACCCATTAATGTTGATACTGATGAGGGAGAAAAAGAGCTTCTTAAAGGTGACGTAAAAAAAGAAGAAAAAGATTCTGAGGAGGAGGTAAATGAAATAACTACAACCCCAGGTGGAATTGCTTCTGCTTTTGGTGGTGATGTTAATCCAACAGATAATCAAGCTACTTCTGCGGGAGGGAGTTTTCCTACATTAGCTGGCACAAAACCTAATGAAAGGGAGTTTTCAAATGCAGCAAAGGGAGAAAATGGTGAAGTGGTAGCTAATCAAGATAACTCTCCAAAAAATTACAGAGTTAACGAAGAGGTTTCAAAAACCCCTTATGGTGAAATGCACGCAAAAAGAGGAAGAATGGTTAAAGAAGATGGAACATATTCAGTTAAGGTTGATATGGAGCCAGGCTATTTAAATGTTCCTAAAGGAATGGAAAAAAATGGAGAAAATCCAGAGTCAGGTTTTGTTTTGGGAATGCACGACAAAGCTGAAGTGAACAGCAAAGAAGAATTAGCCCAGACTGGACATGGAGATACAAGCCAAATTAATGAAGCTTATAATCGTAGCGTAAGGTTGAATAGAAAAAAATTCGTCTCTAATGAGGAGACAAATAATAAAGGTTTGAATAAACGACAAATTATTTCAGAAGAACTTTCTAAAAAAGACTTACACAAGAGATTCAAACAATTAATAGAAACCAAATCATTCGAAGGTATCAAGGAGGATTGTTCAATTGTAGATGGTGGCTATGATAAATATGCAAATGAAAAATTTACTGCGGAAAACCCAGCTCAAGATACCCCAATAGAGTCAGATTTTGATTCGACTCCAGCGGGTGGCTGTGAAGATGGCTTTGAATTAGTTCCAAAAACAGCAACTAGTTTAATAATGTTTAAATTAGCAGAGGCTGACCTTAAAGCGGATAAAGCATTTATTAAAGATTATTTCACAAATAAAATAGTTCCTAATCCCAGATACAAAACTATTTAATTATTAAAAAACCGTCAAAAACTTGATGGTTTTTTTGATTTTTACGATATTTTTTTTTATATTTTAAATAAAAAATGAGAATTACTTTTAAAAAGACAAAAAATCAAAACTCAAATATTCAAAAAATAAGAATATTTTTAAAAGATAGTGTAGGAAATGACATTCAAATTGATTTAAAACCTGGAGAATTTGTTTATTCTGAAATAAATCAGCTTACAAATTCATTGAGGGTTTATTTGCAAAAAGAAACAATCAAAATTGATGATGTGAAAAAACCTGAAAATCTTCAGTATTATATTGGCTACAGTAAGGAAATAATAAACATGAAAAACATGTTAGTTAATAATAAGCCGAAATCAGCCGAGATTATATCAGAAAAAAAAGACACAGAGGATGTTATTTCCCCAACTGACCTGGATATTATAAAGAAACAAGTCAAAGAATACGAAAAAGGCGATGATAAAGCATCAAATAAGCCAAGTAAGCCCCCTAAAAAGAAAAAAGGTAAGTTGGGTAGGCCGAAAAAAAGAGGCCGAAAAAAGGGCTCTAAAAACAAAAAATAACAATTATGGTTTCTCGAACTTTTAAAATTAAAAAAAAGGAATTAGAAAAAAAACCAATAACAATTTTCCAACATAAACTTAGAGTACTCATGAAATGCTATACAATTAGAGATTTAAGCATAGATGAAGTAAAACAAAAGTATAAATTTAAAAAAAGTCATAAGATTAATGGTCTTAAGTTTGACGACTCCAAAGAGTATTTTGGGAGCTATGAGGTTAAAGAGGTTGAGGGGGAAAAGGACGTTTACTTAACTTTAAGTATATAATGTGCAAATTAACAAAAAGAGAAGAATACATTAAGTCAATTTTTTTACCTCAGCAAAGGAGTTCGAAAAAGACTTATTTATCCGAATTAGAGGTGTATGAAATTATAGGGGCGATTTCTGATATTGGAAGTGCAATTGGGTTTGTTGGAGCTAATTATACCAAAGATAAAATAAAGAGAGAAAAAAGAGAGCATAAGTATGATGTTTGGATTGCCAAGGAGATTAAAAAAAACTTAAGTCTTCTAAAAAAAACAACAGAATTTTTCTTAATTATAGACTGGGCGATTGGCACCAATTGTGACCTATTTCAATTCAGCTTTGAATCAGCTATGTTAGAACAAGAAACATGGCATCAAAATCTAATCGCAGCATTTCAAATTACTGCAATTGATATCCCTGAAATAGAGCAAGAACGAATTATATATAGATGTTCAGATAAAGAATATTTTTTATATTTGCTTGACAAAAACGACTTGGTTTACGAAGGACAAAAAATGTCCATGTGTATAGGTCAGAAAATGTACAAAGACAGAATAAGAAATGGTACATATATTTACCTTTCATTAAGAGACAAAAAAAATGAACCTCATATAACTATTGAAATAGAAACTGGTGCCAATAAAATTAGAACAATAGTTGGCAAAGCAAATACAAGCCCTGACCCAAAATATTTAGATAAGATATTGGAGTTTATTTTATTTTATACTAGATATGATAAAATAGAAAGGTTAGAGCAAATTAAACTTTTAAATTTAAAAAACCTACTTTAAAACTTATAACTATGAACTTAAACAAAATTTTAAACTTTATTAAAAAAAATTATAAATTAATTTTTATTGCTGCATTTCTGATAGTAATCGCTCTTTTGATGAATCAATGTAGTTCGACAAAGAGATTAAAAAATGAACTCAAAATTGAAAAGCAGAGGGGTGTACAAAATATGGCCGCTTTAAATGATAGTGTTCAGATTTATAAAAATAAATTAGGGGAACTTACATATTCTAAGCCAGTTGCTCAAATGAGTATAAAAGAGTTAGAAAAATATTTCCCAGAACTTTATAAGAAATTAGAAGCGGAACTGGGAGAGGTTAAATATATAACCAATACTGAAATAGAATATATAAACATAGGAACAGTCCACAATCAAGTGTCGGAGTTAGAAAATGACTTTTACTCTTTGAATACTGAATATTACAGTGATGATAGTACAACTTATTTAAAAAGCTCAAGCACTTTTTATGCTAAAACTTTGTTTTTAAATCCAGACAGCACAAAATTTGATTTAAAAATAACACCAGGAATAACTACATATGAAGACATTAGGTTTAAATTTGGACTTACAACGGGAATTAAAAAAGATATTGACGGAATTTATAGAATTTTTGTAGTGCCAGATAATAACAATTTTACCGTAACAAGTTTAGAGGGTGCAGATGTTTCTAATTTCTTTCAACAAGCTAATGTTCAAAATTATAAGAGGTGGTCAGTTGGAATATATGCGGGAGTAGGGGTTAATTATAATATGTGGACTGCAGATGCACCAGGTGCCCCTCTTAGCTCTCCTCTAGGAATTGGTCCTTCTATAGGCATAGGAATTCAATATATCTTGTTTAGATTTTAGAATTTCTGCCTATTTATATAAAAAGGTTGTTAATATGAAAACTAAAGAAAAGTATGCTGAAATGATTGTCAACAGAATGGCAGAAAAGCTCGGCATAGACATATCAAAATATGATATGAATGAGATGGTTCAAGGTATGTTTGTTGAACTTGAACACGGCTCTGGAGACCAAGAGACAAACGTAACGGACGATGATGCAGTTCAAACATTTAAAATAATGCTTGCTCATATTAAAGAAGTTCCTGATTATTATACAAGATTAGACAAAATGGAAAACGAAGCTCAAAAAATTAACAAAGAAGATGTTGACGATGTTGAAGAAATTGAAGCTGAAAAAGAAGAGTCTTTAAATGAGGCAAAACGCTTTAGAGAACTATGTGGACTTGTTGAAAATACGCAAAAGAAACAATTGAAAAACGACAACTTTAAGTATGAGACAATAAGAATAAAGCCTAGCATCCTAAAAGAAGAGTTAAATCTTGATGATTTCGAAATTATTAAATTTAATAAAGAAAGCATAGGAAAAAAGAAAGACCTAGAGGCAGATGGTCTTTATTCCATGGAAGAGAGAAAAGATAAGAAAAATGATTTAGAATAAAGTTTATTTTTTATTCTTTTTGTTTTTTATAAAACTAGAAAAAAGCCCACTATATCCTTTTTTTTCTTTTGGAGTAAGGTCTTTAATATTAATTTTTTCACGGGCAACCTCTTCGCTAGGAACAACTTGAATTTTAGTTTTAGCTCCCTCTAACTGTTCAAATGCCGAAGTTAAAACATAATCAACTATTTCATGTGATACAAACTTTAATCGTTCACCCTTAAGTCCAGAGTCTGCATCTTCATTATTCCATTCTGCAATCTTATTATAAACCATTCTTACTATTTCAGTTAATTCAATTTCTTTTGCTCTTTGTTTTGGTTGTTTCATTTTTAATAAAATTTAAATATTTACAAATATAGTGAATTTTCAGAAAGAAGTCAATATTATCACAAATTCTTTAGCTAATTATTTTATTGAAGGTAATTGGACACAATTGAACTATGGATTATTGAAACATTTATTAAAGAATACTAATTGTGAATATTTAAGCGATTCTGTAATAGCTAACAATGAAGATGTTTTTAATAATATAGACTTAAAAACTCTTAGTAAAATGAAGATTTTGAGAATAATTTCTAGAAATGTTGAATTATTGAAAAAGATAAATTTTCAAGAATATGGATTTACTCTTAAAGAAGCACGATATCTATTGATAAGAAAACCAGAAATTATTGAAGATTTTCATTTGGATTTTAATATACTACCAAAGTCTGACGCTTTTTTATTGCTATCTATGGGGATTAAGTTATTTTTTGACAAAATTAATATGATGATGTATAGTTTTACATCTAAGGAATATTATACTATATTAAAAGCACATGGATTTGAAAATTATATATTTAAAAATATAAAACTAAAACTTCTTCGACAACCTCAAATAGTAAGTATAATTAAGCATACTGGGGAAAAATATATTAAATGTTTTAATCTTTTAAAAATAACCGCCAAAGGCTGGTGTGATATTTTTGAACTACAATCTCATTTATTGCCATATATTAACACAGAAGTTTTTAAAGAGGGGGATATATTCTATGCAGTCAAGCTTATAGAGCTATTTGAAAATGAAGATTTTTCTTATTTAATAAAAGAGAGGAAAAATTATAGAGAACTATTAACTCCGCTTGGCTGGGAGAAGTTAATTATAAGTAAACCAGATGAGTTTATTGATGAGTGTGTGTTTTGGAAGATGAATAGCTTTCATTGGAGTAGAATTTTACTTTTCCACCCCCACTTAATAGCCTATAAAGATTAGCTTTTTAAACTATTGTCTATCATTTTTTTATAAACCTTCAAAGAATCTATAGATTTATCAACTTGACTTTTTATGTTTTCAACATCCTGCTTTTCAATATAACCTTTAAGGTCAACGATATTATCATAAGCATTTTTTTGCGTTTCTTTATTATTTGGCTTTGCAATTAACTCTTCAAACTCTGGCAAATCCATTAAAATTTCCTGAATTGCTTTTCTTAGGATTTCTTCATTTATTTCCATTCTACAACTTTTATTATAAATATCAAAAAAAACTGTTTTTTTTCTTTTTCTATTTTACTATATTTTAATAAGATGATTAGATAAATAAAATGGAAATTAAAAAATTAGATTTTTGCGTATTGGATAATCCTTTAAATGTAAACAAAGGTGTGTTAATATTTGTAACAAGAAAAGGAGAAAAACATTTAGATACAACAATAATTCAGGAAGATGAATACGAAAAGGCAATTAGTGTAATGCAAAATTTAGGATATGTAGAATCAGATATCTTAACTTTTGAATTTTCACAAGACCCCGACTTTCAAAACATTACAAAGGATGAATTAGTTGATGTGCTTAAGGGTAATGGAATGAGCTATAGTAAAGAGTTTGAAGATAATCTAATAAGAGAGTTCGAATTTGTCAAACAAAGCGAGACAAACAACGTGCTTCAAAGTTTATATGATAATGTAGAGAGTAATTTACAAATAAGCAAAAGAGGTAAGATAAAAATACCAGACATTGGAGAAAAAGTGTCTCTTTATTTTTATTTATTTTTAGAATGTAAATTTAAAGGAGATAGTTGTCTTTTAAATTTTAATGGGGATTTTTATTCTTATGAGGAAAATGATACTCGTAATTTTATAAAAATAATGAAATGCGATTTCATCAGAATTAATAATCCATATAATCCAAATAAAATAATTTTAAAAAGCATTTTAAATAATAGTGAAATTATTAAAAAGGTGCAAATAATTAAAAGCGGCTCATTTACTAAGAGAGACAAAAGTGGAAATGGGAAAATATTTGTTTATCATATAATGGAAGTGAAAAATAACATTCCTAATAAAAATAGAATTACAGTTGAAGTTGAGAGTTTGGGAAGTTTTTATGAAATGATGTATAAATCAGACCAAATTAAAAAACAAAAAAGAAAAATGCTTAATATGCCTTTTATAAAAGAAGAAGAAGAAAAAGCACTAGAAGAGTGTGCAGAAACACTTAAAAATAAAATGATTCTTCATGCACGGAGCGATGAATTTGAGAAGGCCTCGATTATAAAAAAAGATACTCAAAAAGTTGAAAGATGCCTAAAACGCCTAAGACAATATGAGGGGGAATTAAACTTTAGAGTTGTCGAAAAAAAATTTAATATCGGATAAAGCTTTGCTGGGTAAATAAAAATTACTATATTTGCATGATATTAAATAAAATTTTATTATGGAAATAAAAATCGTTAACAAATCAAAACATCCACTGCCAAGTTATGAAACCTTAATGTCTGCTGGTATGGATTTAAGAGCCAGTCTAGATGAGTCAATTCTTTTAAAGCCACTAGAGAGAGCATTGATAAAAACAAACTTATTTATGGAGATTCCACCTGGATTTGAAGCTCAAATTAGGTCTAGAAGTGGTTTGGCATTGAAAAAAGGAATTAAAGTTTTAGAAAGTCCTGACCTTACGGTTTTAAATTCGCCAGGGACAATCGACAGCGATTTTCGAGGAGACGTTGGTGTTATTTTAGTTAATTTATCAAACACAAATTTCATTGTTAAAGATGGTGAAAGAATTGCCCAAATGGTTTTTGCAAAATTTGAAAGAGTTGAATGGGAACAAGTTTCCGAGTTAAGTGAAACTGAACGAGGGAGTGGAGGGTTTGGACACACAGGAAATAAATAAAAATTATGAAAAAAGCAAATATTCTTGGTTTGTAAGAAATCCTTTTAAATTTATTCGATATTATTCATATCTAAAGAGAATTGGAAAAGCAAATGTAGGATTCGATTATGATTGCCCAACTTTGGGGTGGTATATGCAAAAATAAAAATCATGAAAAAAACAATTAAAGCAGATGAGTATTATATAAACAATCTCAATAAAATACTATCATCAGGCTGTTTTGATGAAAACCCAAGGCCAAGCTATTCTGATGGAGTTAAAGCTCACAGTAAATTTATAACTCAAGTTTTTGAAGAGTATGATATTTCCAAAGGAGAATTTCCTATAACGACTCTTAGAAACACTGCAATTAAAACAGGAATCAAAGAAATTTTATGGATATATCAAGACCAAAATAACTCATTGGAAGCAGCGAAAAAAAGAGGTATTAATTGGTGGGACAATTGGAACATAGGAGATGATACAATAGGACAGCGTTATGGAGCAACAGTGCGTAAGTATGATTTAATAAATAAACTGTTAAAAAATCTAATCGAAGACCCCTTTTCAAGAAGACATATAATAAACTTATATCAAGAGAGTGATTTATTAGAAACAAAGGGATTGTTTCCTTGTGCATTTGAAACATTATGGTCTGTTAATAAAATTAGCAATAAGCTTTATTTAGATTTAACTTTAATTCAAAGAAGTAATGATTATGTAATGGCTGGATATATAAATAAAATACAATATGTGGCATTGCAAATGATGGTGGCGTCTCATTGTGGCTATAATGTTGGAAAATTTTGCCATTTAACTCAAAATTTACACGTATACGACAGACATTTTGAAGCTGTTGAGGAAATTTTAAACAAAAAACCATTAGAAATTCAGCCTATATTAAAAATAAGAAATCATAAAAATTTCTATGATTTTACAATAGATGATTTTGAGATTATTAATATAAAAAATATAACAAAAATAAACTCCTCTTTAGAAATAGCCATTTAACTTATAGGTATACCTTTTAATTTCCCTTTTTATGTACTATTTATATAAAAAGGGAAATTATGATTGGAGTTTACAGAATTAAAAATTTAAAAAATAATGATTGTTATTATGGTTCATCTAAGGAAATAGAAAAAAGGTTTAAAAGACACCTTAATGAATTAAAAAAAGACAAACATCATAATATAGTATTACAAAGGGCTTGGAATAAATATGGTGAAGAGAATTTTGTTTTTGAGGTTGTTGAAAATTGTGAAACTAAAGTTTTACTTGATGTAGAACAAAAATATTTAAACAAAAACCCAAAATATAATATAGGGAAAATGGCAAGTGGTGGTGATAACATTTCTAAAAACCCCAACAGAGCCGAAATTATAAATAAAATTACCAACTCAATGAATGAAAGGTACAATTCAATGACCGAGGAAGATAAAAAAGAAATGTTCTCTATGCCGATGGAAAAAAACCCTAATTGGAAAGGAGGTAAAACTTATGTGAAGTTTTATTGTGATTGTGGAAATGAAAAAAAAGAAAATTCAAAAACTTGTTTAAAATGTAGAGACAGGTCAGGAGAAAAAAATCCATTTTATAATAAAAAACATTCAAAAAAAACAATTAAGCTTTTATCCGATAAGCTTAAAGGAAAATATGTCGGAAATCAAAATAAACCAATAATAATAAATGATATTGAATATTTATCAGCGGGAGAAGCTTCAAAAGTTTTAAATGTGCCAGGAATCACAATAAGGTGGAGAGCTTTAAGTAAAAATCCAAAATATTATAATTATCATTATAAAGGAGAAGAAAAAAAAAGCTATACAAAAGAAGAACAAAAAGAAAGGTTTGCTGAACCTCAAAGAAATAAAAAACATAATCACAATAAACCATTTTGTATTGATGGTGTAAAATATAGAACATTAAAAGAAGCAAGTATTAATCTTAATATACATATTCAAACAATTAAAGGTAGATTGAATAGTGGGAATTTTTTTAATTATTATTATCTATAAGCGGAAAATCAGGTTTAACCTGACTTTTCTGCTATAATTCATAAATTTCTTCATTACCGAGATTGAGTGCGAAATCTTTAATTAAGATTCCAGCTTTTGCATTTGCTTCATCTTCTATCCAACCCCCAATGTTCTGAACTGGTTCATCTAATCTAAAACTTCCAACTTCTCGTTGCCTGTTGTGGGTTAATTCGTGGGCAATACTACGTAAGATATCAACTAATGCTCTACCTTCCACTCGCACATGGTTAGTGTTCTCTGAGGGGGCGTATGAGGCCGTAGTCATTATATATTCATCTCTTCCTTTGTGTAAAAATATATTAACAGGTTCATTTAGTCCAATTCTGTTAATTACAAAAGAAATAAAGCTTTTTATAAGGTCTGTTTTTTGCGGAGTCATATCTTTGATTCCTTTTTCTATTCCCAGCGTTATTGGACTTAGTTGTTCCGAAGAAAAATATTCAGATTCATTAGGCGGAAAAGTATATTTAAAATTTCTACTTGTTAAGATAAGTGGTTTCTTAAATTCTTTTATATATTTTTTTCCTGTTCCAGGCTTTAGGTAAGAGATTGTTGCGTGAGGATGATATTTATCATGTGTATCTGTATGGGGAAATTTTCTTAGCTCAGAATTTAATTTCTGCAAATCTTCTGAATCTACATCAAATTTCAAAACATCAAAATCCTCATTTTCAAAAATAGATATTCCTGTTAAAGTAACTTCTATTTTATCATTTTCTTTTAAAAAGCTTTTTATCACTTTCTTTATATCATCCAATTCTACCTCATCAGCGTGAAAACCAAAAAGGGCTGTAATGTGAGGTTCATCTTCAATTCCAAAATCAGGTTTATTGTAAACATCTTTTTTGTCTACAATATCGGTAATTTGTTTCCAATTTGTTAAATTATCCAAACTTAACATTAAACAACCAAATTCTCTAGGTGCATCTTTTTTGCCTTCGGTTATTAAATTTTTGTTTTGTGTTTTAGCCTCTTCAAGAGCTTCAATTTCAGCTAATGATAAAGAGTTGTCTATTGCAGTGTTACGTATATCTGAAATTCTATCTAAATATCCATTTTTTCTAAGGGTTTTAAAAGTTAAGTTTTCAACAGAAAATTCTCCACCTGTATCAAGCCCGCTTTGTCTTAGCTTTCCAAGTCTAGTTTTAATTTTTTTAGCAGCTTCAACTTTTTCATCTTCGTTTTTTATATCATCAAGGGCTTCAATTGTATTCATTAAAGTCGCTGTTTTTTCTTTTACTGCAATTTCATCTATATCAACCGAGTATTTTTCAGGCTCTACAATCCATTTGTTTTTCAAAACACTAAATATAGCCTTTGAAGTATGTTGGGTTTCTTCATCCTTGCTGTATAATTCAACTTCAAATCCTTTTATTGTAATGTCTCGTTTGTCGTTCCAAATGATTTTTTTGGAAATCAAATATTCATCGACAAATTCTCTATAATCTTCAAATTTATCTAAATCTAAAATTAAATGTAAGTCAATATCACTAGATGGTGTCCAATTGTAATTTGCCATACTTCCAGTAAATATAACATCTTTTATTTTAACATCTATTTTAAGAAAGTCAAAAAAAGCTTTTGCGATTTTAACCATTTGATATCGAACTTCTTCTTTTAGCTCCATTTCATCCCAAACCTCAGGGTTTAACTCATCTTTAGGCTCGTTTATTTGAACTTTAATATCACCTGGCAAAATGTCTTCCTCAAAAATCCCTGCTTTTCTTCTTACAACATATGGCATGAAATTTTTCATCGCACCTTTGGGGTTTCTGTGATGTGCACTGTGTTGTGAAGATAAGGAGATGTTCCTCTGTTCATTATCTAATTTCATATTCAAACTCTTTATTTTTAATAAATAGTATTAAATATCAATTTTATGAACTTTAAAAAAATTTCTTACTCTTGATTTTTTTAGCATATACAATTTAGTATTACTATTTTTATCTCCAGAGTTTGCACGTATTTCAGGTTGGAGGTAGCCTATTAAACTTTTAAGGTCAGATGTTCTTATGTTCCACACCTCTTTAAAATGAGGAAAATATGTTAAAAAATAATCAGATTCTGTAACTGAAATTCCAGATGGCTTCCCTCTGCTTTCAAATTCAACAACTAAATTTCCTGTGTCACGAGGATATATGTCTGTTTTTTGCTCATAGGTTATGATTTTATCTCCGTATTTCATTTTGTAATCATATCTATAATCTTTGTTTTTATTTAAAAGAGCAAAGCCTAGACTGTTAAGATGTTGAATGATAACATCTTCACCTTTTTCACCTGTAATTATATCTTGTTTAAAGTTGTATTGTCCCTGTAGAATAGCCATGATGCAAATGTAATAAAACTTTTCAATTAAATCAAAAAAAAAGCCTCTAAATTTTAGAGGCCTTGGTTTTTATCTTTTTTCGTCTTTTGGAATTCTGTAGTTATACAGGTCTTGCCATCTGTCTTTTTGAGGCAATTCTTTTTCGACATTCTCTTGTAATGTAGGCTTATTGACTTTATCAAAAAATTCTGGACTAATAAGAGGGTTTCTCAAATCAATCTTTTTATTGATTTTTTTCATATCCTCTGCTAATATTCTTACTTCTTCAGAAGTAATTGAAGCCTCTTGTTCTTCCTTAATAGGAGATACATCTTGTTTCGGTGAATCTTCTTTCGAAATCTTCCCAGCAGTTTCTAATATAAATTTTTTAAATTCATTCTTATTCATGATAAATCAAATTACTTTATAATAAATATAACAAAAAATGTTAATTTAAGGTTTAATTGTTGGTTTTTTGTTTTACTGGAACAATTTTGACATGAAATTCTTTAAAAAACCCCTTTTTTTCATAAAGCCTTTGTAATCTTCGCTAATTTTATCTACTAATTTTGTCGCAGTTGGGTCATAAATTAAAAGTTCTTCTACTTCATCTTGCTTTGTATTAGACGTAAATCTTGCATATATTAAAAGATTTTTATCTTTATGCCAGTTTACATAATAATGTACATCATCAAACATACGAATAAGGAGCACAGATTGATACTTTTCTCGAATAATTTCAAATTCTTTAATTCTAATGCCTTTTTCTCTAAAAAGGCCTTTGTATATTTTTTTTAAGTCTGGCTTCATTATAGTAAAGATTTAAAGTATTCTGTTTCTTGTCGATTAATTTCTTCCCCAACGTCCTCTCCGTCAAAGCCCTGTGCTTTTAGGTCATTTCCTGATACTTTAAACTGAATTAGTTTCTGCAAAGCTTCAATTTTATCCATATCAATATCGTTTATTTTTGCAAACGTCATGATTACATTTAAATCTAACTTAGTTTTTTTATACATCTTCTTTAAAAAAGGAGCTGTTTTGGTACCTAACTTTAATAGAGCAACTAAAAATACAATAGAAGAAATTTCTTTGTTTGTATATTTAGCATTAGTTAAGAAAGAGTTAATGTCTTCAGGTTTTTTGTTTTTCAATAAATTCGCAATAAGAACTATCGGGTTTCTTTCTTCAATAAAATTATCTACATTTACTTTAGTATTAAAGATAGCTGGAAAGAAATTGTATTTTTCTAAAAGTTCTAAAAAATATTTAACTTGTTTTGCAGTTTTAATTCCCTTTAAGAATTCATCTCGAATTCTTTCTTCAGAAACCCCATCTAAACTATTGTCATCCTTTAAAGATTTGGCTGTTTTAGGGTCTAGTTTTGAACCTAATCTTGCTGCAAAACGAATAGCTCTAATTTTTCTTAAAGCATCTTCTTCAAATCTTTCAGTAGGGTCTCCAACTGTTCTAACAACTCCGTTTTTAATATCTTCAACCCCACCAACATAATCAATAATTTCCTTTTTATTTAAATCATAAAACAGAGCGTTGATTGTCAAATCACGCCTTAATACGTCTTGGTCAATAGAAGCAAATTTAATAGAATCAGGCCTGCGTCCTTTTCCTACATCAGTACGAAAACGTGCAATTTCATATTCTTCTCCATCATCTGTAATTACATTTACAATTCCAAACTTCTTTCCAGTTTCTAAAATGTTTTTTACAAAAGGTTGATTTCTTAGCATTGAAATTACTTCATCAGGAGTTGCTTCGCTTGCTAAATCATAATCTTTTGGAGATTTACCTAATAAACTATCTCTTACAGCACCGCCTACTAAAAACAATTGTTTATTATTTTGAGAAAATACAATCTTAATTTTATCAAGACTTTCTGGAACATTTATAGTTTTCTTATATTTCTTTGGATTATTCTTAAATAAATTATCCTCGAAACCTACCATTTCAACTTCCTGAAGCTGTAATTGGATTGTTTTTCTGATTTTGCCTAAAACTTTCTTTTTGTTCATTACGTAACATTTTTAATAAATAGCTTAACTTTTTTATCTTTAATACGTATACCTAGAAAAAAAGTTGTATATTTGCAAAAAATAAATATTATGAGCGGAGATGAAATGAATAACATGACACTTAGACCACTGGCAGATGTAAATAGATGGGACACTAAGAGAGTAGGCGATTATACAACAAGAATTCACAATCACATCGTTTATCTTGAGTCGGTTACGGTTGAAGGTGAACAGTCGGGAATGATTTTAGAAAAGTTTCAAAATTACAAAGTGCAACTTGATAGGATTTTAGATAAACGTAAAAATATTAAATAAAATTTGATAACTATTTGTACAAGTTGTTTTTTTGGAACTATTTATTAAAAAACAACTTTATGAAAAAAGAACATTATGTTTACATTTACCTAGACATTAGAAAAAAAGGAAAACATATATATGAAAATTTAATTTTTGATTTTGAGCCTTTCTATGTTGGAAAAGGAAAAGGATTAAGATTTAAACAACATTTATATAATATTAAAAGAGACAAAAATTTTTCTAAAAGAAAAATAGTAAAAGAAATAATAGAAGAAACGGGACTAAATCCAAAAATCATAAAGATTTATGAAAATTTAACAGACGAAAAATCTTGTGAGCTTGAGATTGAATTAATTGAAAAAATTGGAAGAAAAGATAAAAATAAAGGACCTCTATTAAATCGAACTGATGGTGGAGAGGGAGCTAATACTTCTAAATATAGAATTTATAGACCATTAACTCCAGAAATTAAAGAAAAAATTTCTAATAACAAAAAAAATAAATCGTGGGGTAAACATTCTGAAGAATCTAAAAGGAAAATTTCCAGCTCAAACAAAGGGAGAAAGTTTTCAGAAGAACATAAAGATAAATTAAAAACAAAAAGAGCTAAGCGAAAGATTTCCAAAGAAACTCGAAACAAGTGTAGCAAATCATCTAAGGGTAAAATAAACATAAAAAGATTTAGTGTAGTTGACCCTAATGGAAAAGAATTTGTCACTAAATATGGGCTAACTAAATTTTGTGAAGAAAACAATTTAAGTGCTCCCAATATGATAAAAGTTGCAAATGGAGAAAGAAAACATCATAAAGGATGGAAAGTAAAAAGAATTTAATTATTGAAACAATTTTTATTAAATTACGTATACCATAATAAATTAAAATTACAAATTATGATTAAAAGTATCTTAGATAATGATTTATATAAATTTACGCAACAAAATGCTGTAATGAAATTATATCCTAAAGTGAAGGTTTCATATAAATTTTATAACAGGGGTAAAAATAAATTTCCAATAGATTTTGCAGAGAGGCTTAGGGCGGAGGTAAAGAAAATGGAACTTCTAAAATTAACAAAAGAAGAGAAAGCGTTCTTTGCTAGTAAATCCGACAAGTACTTAGACCCAGTTTATTTAGATTTTCTAGAGGGATATCGTTATGATTCTCAAGAAATTGGAATTATACAAAATGGTTCTAGCTTAGAAATTCAGATTTCAGGATACTGGTATAGAACAATTTTATGGGAAGTACCTTTAATGGCTATAATTTCTCAATTATATTTTGAAATGACTGGAGAGAAAAAGGATTCTGATGAAGTAATTTCACAAAGAAACCAACTTAAAGCAGCTAGTTTAAAGAAAATAGGAGCTCCTTTGGCGGAACTTGGAACTAGACGTAGATATTCGTTCGAAGAACAAAATAATGCCGTAAAAGCTTTCATAGACTATAGTGGAAAGTGTTTTGTAGGAACAAGTAATGTGTATATCGGATTTTTACACAATATCAATATAATTGGTACACAAGCTCACGAATGGTTTATGTTTCATGCTGTGTTTAGTGGATTTAAATCAGCAAACATCGCATCTTTAAATGCGTGGAAAAGAGTTTATAAGGGTTATTTAGGAACTGCATTGACAGATACTCTTACAACTGATGATTTCTTTAGGGTGTTTTCTAAAGAATATGCGGAAATATTCTCAGGGGTACGACACGACTCTGGATGCCCTATGGAATTTGCAGATAAAACAATTGCTCATTATGAAAGTTTAGGCATTGACCCAATGACCAAATCAATTATATTTTCGGATGGGCTTGATATGGATAAAGTAGAGTCAATTTCAAATTACTGTGAAGGTAGAATTAAATATTCGTTTGGAATGGGCACACACTTGTCGAATGATGTTGGAGTTAAAGCTCTTAATATGGTTATAAAACTTGATACTGTTACTATTCCAGGTTTACCACCTCAATATTGCATTAAGATTTCCGATAGCCTTGGGAAGTTTACTGGAAATGAAGAAATGTTCAAAATTGCATTGCTCACTTTGGGATTAACGGATATTCTAAAGCAATACGAAAACGAGAATGGAAAAATTGAAATAGATTATCAAAAACTATGCGCTTAGTGGAAAAGTATAGATTAAAATAAAACTTTAAAAAAGTATCACCAAACTCATTTAGGAAAGATAGTACTAGTGAGAAATTAAAATATATCAAAATGGAATTTAAAAATTTTAACGAGCAAATTCAAGTCCAATTTGCAAAAATGTGTCAAACAGGAATGTTATTTAAAGCTGATGTTTCGGGTTCAGAACTATGGGAGATGTATCTTTCTTCATTTAAAAATGATAGAAAATTCAGAGACCCAAATAGCTCTACGCACAACTGCAATCTTTGTCATAACTTTATTAGACGTTACGGAAACATTATCTCAGTCAACGAAGATGGAACATTTGAAACATTGTTTAGCGAAGTCAAAGATGTTGACGAATATGATGCACCAGCCGCTGCGTTGGATGCTTTAATTAAGTCACGTCAAATTAAAGATGTGTTTTTTGAGACATACAAAGAACTTAACCTTAATCTTAATTATGAATCTTGTAACAAAACACAAAAAACTTATAAGTTAGGAATTGAAACTAATTATAAGCAGTATACTCAAGTTGAAGTTGAAGTGTTTGGCGTAGTTAATACAAAAGACATATATGAATTTAACCATTTCTTTATTGAACTACCTAGAAAATTTGTTGATTTTTCAGGAGATTCTATTGAGAGTGTTACTGCTAAATATAGAGATAGATATCCAGTTTTTGGAAGAGCAATGGAAGAAATCTCCCTAGACACTCTAAAATTAGTTAAAGATTTAATCAATCAAGGAAGTTTGTTGGACGGTACATCGCACCTTCATGCAATTGATGAGATGATTGCATATAAAGTTAAATTTGATGCCCGAGGAGACTTTCCTAGTGATGTGTGGTTATGGGTGGCAATATACGACATGAGTGAAAGGGTTGCTAAATTTAGAAATAATGTTATTGGAACTTTATGCGTTGAATTAACAGAGGGAAAAGAATTAAACAAAGCGTGTGTTAGCTGGAATGAAAGAGTTGACCCTATTAATTTTCATAAGGCTACCGCTCCTATTACAAAAAAGCAAATTGATGATGCGCAAAAATTTGTTGCTGAAAATGGTTACCTTGAATCATTTAATAGAAGACTTGTTAATATGAATGATATTAACGTATCTGAAATTAAACACATTGCTACTAACAACGAAATTAAAAGTGTAACTATTTTTGATGATATAAAGCCTACATCTACTCAACATAAGAGAGCAGAGTTTGATAAACTCCAAGAAATATCTATTGAAAATTTTATGAAAGATGTACTTCCTAATTGTACTTCAATACAAGCTTATCTTGAAAATAGAATGGACGGCAATCTAGTTGTTTTAACTATGGCTAATACTCAAAAAGCTAAATCTATTTTTAAATGGAATAACAATTATTCTTGGACTTTCAATGGTAATTTGGCGGGTAAAAGTCAAATTAAGAAAGCCGTTAAAGGCAGAGGAGGTAATGTGGATGGTGTATTAAATGTAAGATTGTATTTCCCAGGAACTGAAAATGATTATGATTTACATATGAAACAGCCAAACCGTGTTGATATTAGTTATCATAATGTAAGAGTAAGAAATTCTGCATCAGGAGTGTTGGATTTGGATGCTCAAGGAGTTGATGGTGCGCAAACACCAGAGAATAGAGTAGAAAACATTACATATTCAAATTTAAACAAAATGCCTGAGGGTAATTATAGTGTAACAGTTAATGACTATAGTCAAGGAAAATTTCCAGCAGAATTTTTTATTGAAATAGAGTATGATGGTAATATTACGAATCTCAAATATAATTCCAAACATAATAGTAACAACGTTGCCGTTGCAACAATAACACTTAAAAATGGACAATTTACTGTTGTCGCTGGTAAAGATATGGAGGTGACATCTTCAAATACTATTAGCAAAGAATTGTGGGGATTAGAATCTAATAATTTTCATAAAGTAAATTTAATATGTTTATCTCCTAATCATTGGGGAAACAATAAACAAGGAAATTTACATTATATGTTTATGCTTGAGGGATGTGGTACTCCGTTTGATATACGTGGTTTCCATAATGAAAATTTATTACCTGAACTTTTAAAGTACAAAAAGGTAATGGAGGTATTGGGAGCAACAAGCAAAATTAAACCAAAAGGTAAACATTTGGCTGGATTAGGATTTAATTCGACTGTTAAAGATGAATTAATAGTTAAATGTGCTGGGTCGTTTAAGAGAATGTTAAAAATTAAATTTTAAATTAAATATAATAAATTATGTACAAACAAGTAACAAGATTAAAAAAACGTTTTACTACACGTATCGGTGAGGTATCAGTAGAACAATTGTGGGATTTAGACATTAACGTGTTAGATGAATTGGCAGTTTCATTGAAAATGCAGTATAATGAATCAGGTAAAAAGACATCGTTTCTTGTCGCAAAGTCAGAAAAAGATAAAGAAATAAAGTTAATGTTTGATGTCGCACTTGATGTTCTTACAACGAGAGTCGAAGAGATGGAGAAAGAGAACAAGAAAGCAGAAATAAAAGAACACAATCAAAAAATTCTTAAACTCATTAAGGAAAAACAAGATGTAGACCTTGGAAATCAAACTGTTGAGGAACTTGAAAAACTACTTAAAAAAGAATAAATCTCTATGTAAAATAAGCCGTGATTATGTTTCACGGCTTATTTTTAATTATTACGCAAAGCAAGTGGGATATAGAATATATATTGAAATAATCTCCAAATAAGAATATAAAAAAATTTAAAACATGGAATTAACAATTGACGGTCAAACGTTATTTGGCAGTTATAATGACAAAGGTGAATTGATTATTTGCTTAGACAATGTTGAGCAGTTGGAGTATTTTATATGTTGGAATAAAATAGCTAGAAATTCATCGAATCCAAAGTGTAATGTAGTTAAAGATATTCCATTTAAAAAAATTACAGAACAAGGTATTTTAAGAAATTGCTTTCCTGTTGATATAGATGAAAATGAAGAATTTGCACATATAGTTTATGATTTAAAAGAAATTACAGGAAACGAAACTATTAGCTCTAAATTAACTTTATCACACTGTATTGCAGAAATTAAAAAATGGAATAAAAAAGCTTCTAAAACTGCAGCGTCCTTTAAGGAAACTAATATGGAGACTTCTATGATGTGTTCAGAAGCAATGGCATTTGCATATAAAAGCTGCTATGAGCTATTAGAAGATTTAAAAAACAACAAGAGGAAGTGAAACTTTTAGCATTATAAATCGTATATAAAAATAAACAAAGTAAAATAAGATGGGAAAAATTGAAATCATAGGAGAAAAACGAGTCTTTAATCAATATCTTAAAATTGACGAGGGTGAAATTTTACATCATTTAGACAATGGCGAAACGGTCACTTATTCACGATTTAAATTAGAAAGGCCAGATGCTGTTGTAGTGTTACTTTACAATAGAACTCAAGACACAGTGGTATTAGTAAAACAATTTAGATATCCAACAGCCTCAAAGCGAAAGAATCCATACATTATTGAAGCTATTGCAGGAAAGATAGATGATGGTGAAAAGCCCCGCTTAGCAGCCCTAAGAGAGGTCCTCGAAGAAACTGGCTATGTAATTAAAGAATCGGAATTAATTCCTTTAACAAAAGGCTTTGCTTCTCCAGGATATTCATCTGAAATAATTTATAATTATGCTGCAGTTGTAACTAATAAACATAAGAAACATAAAGGCGGAGGCAAAGAAGAAGAAAACGAAGATATCGAAATAATAGAAATGCCTTATCTTGAGTTTAGAGCTTTTTGCGAAAACGGAAGCCTAATAGATTCAAAAACTAGACTTGTTTATTTTGATGCAAGCCATGCGGGAATATTTAATCAAAAAAGAGAAATTCCGAATGTACCAAAAAAAGACAGAGTTCAAATGAGCGAGGGAGTAGATACTAACGAAAATAAACAATTAAAACTTTTTGAAGATGAACAGAATTAAAAATTATTCAGTTTTAGAGACAGCTATTGTAAAATGGATGAAGAATTATTTGGCTAAAACAGGCCTTAAAGGGTGGGTAATTGGGGTCTCAGGCGGCCTTGATTCTGCCGTAGCATCTACATTGGCAGCAAAAACAGGAGCACCATTAATGGTGCTGGAAATGCCTATTAAACAGGCAAAAAAACAAATGAACCGAGGCGAAAATCATATTAATTGGCTAAAAGAAAATTTCGACAATGTTCAATCTTGTGAAATTGATTTGGATTTTGAAACTATAAATTATTCAAAATTAAACGTCTTTGATTTGTTAATAAATAAACTAAACAGCTCTCTTGATATCGTAGAAGATGATGAGATTGCAAGTTTAGCAGAGGCAAATAGTCGCTCAAGACTTAGAATGTTGATGCTTTATTATTATGCAAATTTAACAAAAAGCTTAGTGGTTGGGACTGGAAATAAAGTTGAAGATTTTGGAATTTTCTTCTTTTCTAAAGGGGGCGATGGGACCGTAGATATCTCTCCAATAGCCGATATTATGAAGAGTGAAGTTCGTGAATTAGGTAAACACATGGGGGTTCTTGATGAAATCATCACAGCCATTCCAACCGATGGTCTTTGGGAAGACAATAGAAGTGATGAAGATGCCATAGGAGCTACTTATGATGAACTTGAATGGGCTATGGAATATATTGAAGAAACTGAAAAAAAGAGTGTTTCTAATAATCTTACACCAAGACAAATTCAGGTTATTGAAATTTATAGAAAAAGAAATTCTTCTGGTAAACATAAAGTAGAACCAATTCCTATGTTTAATACTAAGCTTTTAAGGGAATAAGTTTATATAAATGGGCATTTAATATTTATTGAATGTCCATTTATATCCACCTGAGGTTTCTCTTTTGTTCTTGCAGCAAAGAACTATGTTTGACCCATTTACACTAATAGATTCTGCAGCTTGTTTACAGTTTTCAAAAACATTTATAATTTCGCCATCTAAAGATAGTTGAGAAACAGTTTTATGTTTATATTTTATAATTGGATTTATAACATTTCCTTCTTTATCTAAATAGCGCCAAGCATAACCATAGGCAGTTTTAGTATTGCCATTGCAAGCATACCCAATATTACCAAAATCATATCCATAATTTCTTACCTCATATAATGTTTCATAAACTTCAATAATCTCAATCTTCAGGTTAATTTTTGCAACTCTTTTTGTCTTAAAGTTTTTATTTATTTTGGGCTCTATTATATTATCATTTTCATCAACATATCTCCATTTAAAACCTCCAGACCTTAAATTTTTACCTTGACAACAACTAAGAATTCTTGTATAGCTTTTTAAATTATTATAATAAGCAGCATCTGCTAATGATTTATATATTTCTATAACCTCATCTGTTATATAATTTATTTTTGCTACTTTTTTGCATGATGCCATATTTTCAAAATCACCACCATCAGTAGAATTGGTTAATTTAACACCCTTTGTTTTAAATCTACAAATCCATTCAATTTCCTTTTCTTTCCAAACACTATATTCAACTACGTCTATAATTTCTAAAATAGGTTTTTTGTTTTTTAATAATAATTTCCTAATCCAATTTTCCTTATGTGAATTAGAATTATTTTTCTCTGAGTCTCTTATGTGTTTACTAAATCTTTTTTTTGGATTATTGGCCTTTCCAACATATCTAACTTCTTTTGTATCTGGGTCTTTTAATACATAAATATAAGTTGTCTTATTCATTATTATTCTTTATTTCATTATAAATAAAATTTCTTATTTTTATCTCTTTTGACATATTACTTGTTTTCTTTTAAAAACTCATCAACTTCTTCACCAGTAATATCGTTAAAATTTAATCTATCTTTAAATTGTTCTAAAAACAATTCTTTTAACTCAGTTGGTATTAATTTTCGTTTAAGATTAATCTTTACTTCACCATCAACAATTTTATGTTCAGAATAAAATGCTAAATAACCAGCAATTGGCCTTATTTCAATATTATCACTTCCAGTAATTGTTTTAAATTCATTTATTACATCTTCTTCAGAAAAACCATGAAATCTCTTAAGTGTTTCTGCTAATATACCATCAATTTTTTTTATTTCTTTAGATTTAACTTCATTTACAATAAAATCACTAATCTTGTTTGACATAGACGTAGACTCACTATTACATATTCGCTTAAAAGATTCCTTTATCTTTTCATCAATCCGTATAGTTAAATTTTTTTCTTTCATAATTGTATAAACTTTGTTCTTACATTTATAAATATGTAGAAAAATTAAAAAGTGAAAAATTATTAAGAATATAAAATACTAATTAAACATGAGTAAATCAATACAAAAATATTCTTTTTAAAATAATTGATTTTAAGTCAAAATTTTACTATCTTTCTTAAAAGATAATAAAATGAAAGATAAGAAAAATGATTTTAGTCGTTCTGATAACAGCTTAATGGGTAATGTAAATGTTGATTTTAAAAACATAAGTGCTATTTATGAAATAGTAAAAAGCAATAAAGACGTTATTGAGTTTGAATTTGACGAAGGTCAGCAAACAATTGCAGCAACATTTAGAAGTACGGAGTCATCCTTTCCAAATGCTGAACATTTAACAGAAAAAACTTGGAAAGAAGTATATGGGATAAAAGGCGGTATTCTGCAGCTCATTGAAACAATTCAAGGCAAAATCACCCCTGGATACTATGTAGAAGAAGAAGTAGAGTTTATTTCTACATCTACCCAAGACATAGATAACAAAAAAAAAGACTGAAGGTTAAACCTCAGTCTTTTTTTTTTGTCCATATTAAAAAATCTTCTTTTTCGTTTATTTCTTTCGAAGAAGTTTCCCATTTGTCTTTATCGAAGTCAAAAAAGGCATCTCCATCTACATTGGATTTAATGACAGTTTGGTAGATTTTTACAATTCTATCCTTATCTAGAAATTGCTTGTAAATTTCTTCTCCCCCAATTACAAATGCTTTTAAACTTACTTTAGGAAATGCGATTTCTTGATTTCCTAGCCATACTATAACATCTTCAAATCTTCCAAATACTCTTGCTCCAGGAATTTTATTCTTAGTTTTCGATAAAACTAAGTTAATTCTTCCATCCAAAGGTTTTCCAATAGAATCAAATGTTTTTCTTCCCATGATTACATAAGAATTTTGAGTAAAATTTTTGAATCTTTTTAAATCTTCAGAATTGTCCCAAGGCAGATGATTGTCTTTTCCGATAACTCCGTTTTGAGAATTTGCTACAATTAAATTGATATTCATAATTCGTTTTTTAATTCGTTTTATAAATATAAAAAAAATTCAAAACTGTTTATTTTTTCTCATGTTTTTTTTACTTTAAAAAGTAGGTTGAAATTTTAAAGACTATTTAAAATAATCAATCTCATAAATAATTGAAATATGGATATAGACGCAACATTAAGGCAACTTCTTGAAGATGTAGCAGAAGAAACAGAATGTATTAAGGGGAGTTTAATTAAAGATTTGAAAAACCCGAGATATACTTCTGGTAGACTCATTAAAGATGGAGATAGACCTTTGATGGTTTTGGAATATAATTATGATAAAAATAACTCTTCAATAGTTAAAACTCCAGAAAAATTACTAGAAGGCAAAGCAAAAAATAAAATTCCTACATTAACTTTTGTGCCAAGAGATAAAAGAGATGCAAGTCTTTTAAGTTTAAGTTTTAACATGATTATTCTTCATGAAGATGAAATAAAAGATTTTTGTAAAAAATATTTATATGTAAGCAGTGATTTAAAGACAATTAGAGTAGTAAAAAAACCCAAAAACTGGATATAATGAAAGAGAAAAATGAAAACACATTCCTAGGAGGAACATGTAATGATTCTACTTGGAGAGAAAAATTAATTAAAAAATTAGAAGTACCATATTTCAACCCCGTTGTTGATGATTGGAACGAAGAGGCTCAAAAGCAAGAAATAAAAGAGCGTGAAACTGCAGAATATGTGCTATATGTAATTACTCCACTAATGAAGGGAACATATTCAATAGCAGAAGTTGTGGATGACTCAAACAAAAGACCTAAAACTACTCTATTTTGTGTTTTAAAGAAAGATGATGATAAAGAATTTGAGGATTTTCAAATAAAATCTCTGGAACAAGTTAAAGAAATGGTAAAAAATAACGGGGCAAATGTATTTGATTCCCTTGATGAAATTGCAAATTTCTTAAATAAGAAAAGCCCTCTAAATGAAGAGATATTAAAAATTAAAAAACTTTCAGGAATGTAGATTTAATTATTTTTCATGATATTTATAAAAAAAACATGGAAAATAATTTAAAAATAAACGAAACAGAAAATTTTATCATTGAAGATGATGTGGATTTACTGTTAAATATACTCAAGCATAAAATATATCACAAAATAGACGAAGGTTCTCAGGAAAAGTTTTTCCAAAAAGATATAAAAGGTTACTTTTTAACTAAAAATTTTGAATATATTGTCGAAATCAACGGCTATTATGTGGCATTCCAAGGCACAATTGAAGGCCGTCAATTCCCTTTATTTGATAATGGTGTCTTTATAGCTTACAAAAATGAATGTATGCTTGAAAACATAAATATAGATGGTAGAAATAATACCTCTATAAATTTTGACATCCTTTCAAATAAATGTATAATTTCAGAAGAGCTTCTAGAAAAACTAGAGGTTAATATTTATGAAAATATAAAAAAATTCTTAGACTAATGAGCGGAAAAGAAATCATAAGAAAAATAGTAAAAAAAGAAATTGATGGGCTTTTTGAAGCTCTCGAGTTTCAGGCTGATAGCGCAAGACAACTTGGAGTGAGCATGGCTTTAAATAAATTGCCAAGAAAAGGAATAGATGATTCTATAAATAATTTCAATCAAGTAGAATTTGAAACAAGTCAACAGGATAGTGAAGAGGAGAGAGAAGAAGAATTAAATAATAGATTTAAAGACACATCTTCAAATGCATATACAGCACCAACTCTTACAAATTTATATGAGGAGGTGGATGCTGGCGAAGAAGTTGAAATTAACGAGGATGCTGAAATCAATGAAGACATAGGGGTTAATGCATCAGCATCATTGGGTCAAGATAATTTAGATTTTGATAGAGGAACAAGGTCGCCTAAGGCGTCATTGGGAGCTGAAACAGCAGAAACGGTAAAATATTTTAACGATAATATTGATAGAGCTTTAAATCAAATTAAATATCCTGGAAATACAAACGATATGTTTCCTCCAGCTAATATTTAGAATGCTAGTCAATTATTTTTTTCTAAAAACCATTAAATTAAAAAAAAAATACTATTTATAACTGTGAACTACCCACCCACGGCATAGCCGATGGGATGGGCTTCGGAGGTCGCAGACTCACCTAATGGCAACGCCTTACTCCGTTTTTGTTTTGATTGCGAATCAGTCCCTGACACACAATTT